>OLGI01000771.1_pt1 | contig 31438 bp, 20 predicted proteins | sample 1605221 | NCBI WGS metagenome assembly OLGI01 (sample SAMEA3888915, study PRJEB22519) | human gut metagenome | biome: human gut; feature: human-associated habitat; material: faeces | place: Denmark | collected 2010 | reverse complement strand
TAAATGAAGCATTTTCCAGTAAATGCGTATCAAACTGCATCGGGGAGTCGGGAGTGGCAATTCTGGTTATATCTCCCGGCTTCTGCCACATGGTAAGCATTTCTACAGTTTGATTGTCCGAACCTGCAAAAGTGGGATTCTCTGTAAAAAAGCGCTCATTATTCAACATATACTGGCCTAGCATAAAAGAGAAGTCGGCACTAACAGAAATCCCTTTCCATCCGAACTGGGTGCCAAAGCCACCGGACCATGGTGCATAGCGTTGTTTGCCGACAAAAACTGCATCTTCTTCGGAGTAACTCTTAGTCAGATTTCCATTTTTGTCGTACCACATATTATATCCGTCACGCGGATCGACTCCTGCCCATTTCACATAGTAATATTCTCCCCAAGGTTTGCCGACCTTCATTTTTAAACCAGTATCGGGCAAGGTATATTCATCCAATCCGTTAAACAGTTTAGTTATTTCATTCTTATTATAATTCAGGTTTCCGGAGACACTCCATGAGAAATCTCTCGTTTTCAGAATATCCACTCCCAGAGTAATATCGAAACCTCGATTACGCATACTTGCTACATTTTCCACACTGCTTCCGTGTCCGGTAGTGTATGACAATGGATAACCCATCAACATATCGTCCGTCTGACGGTTATAAAATTCCAGTTCTATAGAAAAGCGGTCAAACACTCTTGTACTGATGCCTACATTCAGTGTTTTCATGCTTTCCCATGTCAGGTTATCATTGCCGACGGTGGAAGGAGCAATACCCGGTTGTCCGTTATACAACAAACCGGAGCCGACCAATGCCAATGCATTATAGGCGCTGATACCGGAATTACCAGTTGTTCCATAGCTCACTTTCAACTGTAAACTGTTCAACCATGAAACGTTCTGCAGGAAATTCTCTTTTCTCATATCCCACATGGCTCCCAAAGAATAAAAGTTTGCCCACTGGTTATTTTTGGCAAACAAGGAAGACCCGTCCCGTCGTGCTGCCAGATCGACATAGTAACGATCAGCAAAACTGTAGCTGATTGTGCCGAAATAAGAATTGAAAACTTTGTCATACATCGAATGTATCGGCACTTCTGACTCTGCTCCAGCTGCCATCAGCATCATTCGTGAGTCTACCATTTTTTTAGAAGTTGCCGAGAAATTCTCATTCTTTGTGATAATGGACTCCTGACCGGCCAACACGGTAAAAAGATGCTTGTCTGACAGACTGAACTTATATTCCGCCGTATTGGTGAAAGTAAATGAATAATAACGTTCAAAAGACTCGGACGCCACTCCTGCCCCTTCAAAGGGGCCTTCCGGATAGGCTTTATGGGAGTTACGATAATCAAAGGCATCTACTGCCTGCGAGGTACGTATATTCAATCCTTTTATTGGGTTTATATTAAAGAAGGTATTGCCATTGATACGTACCGTACTCCGGTCATTCGGTTGAAGTTCTGCCAAGTAATACGGATTATAATATCCCATATCGTCAAAATAGTCCAATCGTTTTCCATAGCCTGTAAAGTTGCCTTCTTCGTCTGTCAATATCTCGTTTATTGTTTGGTCAGGACGATAAATACGGGCAGCATACGCTTTATTATAAACGCTATTAGCTTCCGTTCCGAAAGTTGTCGTGTTATATTTCTGATAGGAAAGGTTCACGTTAATCCCGGCTTTCAGCCAGCCGGTCACCTTTACTTCCACATTACTGCGCAAAGTCTCACGGCGCAATGAGGAATCATCCATAATCCCCTCTGTATCATAATGTCCAAATGAAATGTAGTAGTTGATACCTTCGGAACCGCCAACCACATTTACATCGTATTGTTGGGTAGGAGCTGCATCTCCGAAGAAGACATCCGCCCAATCTGTAGATATACCATTATCTATATAGAACTTTTTCCGTTTTTGAAATGTAGTATCGTATGCTTTTCCCGGGTCCAGCATTTCCTGCAGGTTAAGCCATTGTTCGGTATTCATCATCTCTATGTTATCCCCAGTCATTCTCGACCAGCCATATTGCGCATTGATACTAACACGGGCTTTCTGTCCCATTTTTCCTTTCTTGCTAGTCATTATTACTACCCCGTTAGCAGCACGAGAACCATATATAGCTGTTGAGGAAGCATCTTTCAATACGGTCATGCTTTCGATGTCGTTCGGATTTAATGCTGTAAATGCTCCGGATGATATAGGTGAGCCGTCGAGAATAAAAAGAGGTTCTGTATTTGAATTGATCGAGCTGACTCCACGCAATCGCATTACAACACTTCCACTTGGTTCTCCACTGGGAGTAAATACTTGTAAACCGGCAACTTGACCTTGTAATGCATCTCCGGCATTAGCTACCGGTCTGTTGGCTATCTTACTATTATTTACCGTTGTTACCGAACCGACTACTGACCCTAGTTTCTTTGCTGATCCGTAACCTACCACAACAACTTCATCCATCAGTTGTGTATCAGACTTTAAGATAACTCTAACAGTCGGTTGAACAGAAACCGACTCCGTTTTCATACCGATATAAGAGATTTGTAATATTTTTGCTGAATTTGGCACATTCAATAATGTGAAATGCCCGTCTATGTCTGTTATTGTACCTAAGTTAGTGCCTTTTACAACAATTGAAGCCCCTACAACAGGTTGTTTGTCATCATCGGAAATCACTGTCCCCGTGACTTTCTGCGTTTGAGCTGTTATCAGCCCGATACCTATAAAAAGGTATCCAAATAGCAGCGCTAATTTTTTCTTCATAAATCTCTTTTTAAATTATTAAATAGCCCTAAAACATTTAAACTCACTTTTTACACTTAGATAAGTTCTATCAGAACTTAATTATAATCCATTGTTTTTGTAGTGTTTTTACATCAAATATGTAATTCTGGAAAGAAATGTTGCTTGATTTTACTTTTTCGATCAATTTAGATGACTATTCCATAAAAAAAATATGTCTTTTCGTTGTTTTTTGCAAAAAGAATATATACTTTTGTTCCATTATCTAATACCAAATCGGAACTGTTAACAAATGCAATCCGAAAAATAGATATAATTTGTATTTTAAGAACTATATATTTATTTTAATAAGAATAGAAAATGAAAAAGCACTAAGTTCTGATAGAACTTAGTGCTTTTTCGTTTTATGGAGCTACTATTAGCCATTTTACTTGGATTTCCTTCCTATTCTACTTTTCAGTTACATTATAATTATATTTTAAATCTCCCTCAAACATAAAATAAAATCAGAAATATAAAAGAGGCTCATTTAAACTATGTTAAATAGACTTCATCTAAAATTTCTTCATATATGACACTCTGTATATTTCTTTATATAGATAAAAACAAGTAAATATACAACAGTACTATTTATTTACATCAAAAACAAACAAGTTATTTTATGATTTCAAAATTTCGAGAGATTTATTCTAGCTTTATCTCTTGATTTTAAGGAGCACCTCGTTGCATTAAAACCAACGAGGTGTTTCTCGGTGTGCAACGGGTCGTTCCTTTAAAAGGAACGACCCGTTGGTTTAAAACCAAAACCCACTTATGTAACTATCTGAAAAGCAAATCATTACAAAAGCGTTCTCCCGGCCTTTCTTTTTAAGTAAAATTTTCAACAAAAAAAAACGGATACCAATATCAAACACGGTACTCCACTGATAAATATTTTACAAATCAAATCTAAAAACAATGGTTACAGTTACTTTTCAGATCAAGCCCTATCTAGCGGCTTACATGTACATGCGCTACAAAAATCACCTCGACGTACCTCCAGACCGCTCTTCTTCCTCACTTTCCGCTATCCATCTTCTCGACACCCAGCCCATCTACCACTCTCTCCACCAGCTATCCATTCCCCACCCTCCCAACGCCTCATGGCACGAAACCGGAAATATTACCTTCACCCTCCCCCATCCCAGAAACGGTAAAAATCCAAATGTATATAATTATATAGGTCATAACAGTGCACTTATCATTGAAAAAGCAATGGAAGTAGAAATGAGGGCCGAACTTTATGAATTTCTACTGGAAAATAAATACTGCCACGGCATCATGTTCAAAAAATCAATGGAAACTTTTGTCGAACATTATAATATGGTAGGGTTAGTGGAAGAAGAAAGTTTGATGAGGGCATTTCAGAGGTGGAGAAAGATGGTGAAGGAGGAGAAAAATAGGTGATTCTTTTATAGGGTGTCACATAAAATGAGACACCCTGCTTTTACTTTTGCACCAAACTTCATTAATAATCAAAACAAAAGTAGTATGGCAATAAAAAAGTATCAAATGAGTTTATGGCTAAGGTCCTTAACGATGTAGCTTGGAAAGCCTTGTCTAACACAAGTAATAAAATCCTTTTTCATGAGGAATGTATTGAGCATTTTAAAAATTATTGGGATTGGTCAGAACTTTCAAGTAATACTGATCTAAAGTTGAACTATTATCTTATTGACAAGTTTATCGATTTATGGGATTGGAGTGAAATAATCAATCGATATTATGATGATGCGTCACTCTATACTATCGACTTTCTTGAAAAATATGTTGATAGAATACCCACCAACAACTTGCAAAATTCATATTTATGGTATTCCATCGTAAAAAGACGGATGAAAGAATTGGCTTTTGAGATTGTTTCACAATAATTATTCACTACGTGAACAAAGAGGAAAAATTGTCTTGCTAAAGCTACCAGTAGCTATAAACGTTGAAAATATTTCAACGTTATATAAATATCAATTAAATCAAAATTATAATATAGAAAACGAGGCAATCTTTTCGTATTTTTGTATTAACAAAATAGTTTAAATATGGAATTGAATGATCTTTTAATGGAAATAAGCAAGATTTGCCTTATTGAGCAAGAGCGAATGAAGCATAAGCAGCGAAAAGGCGATTGTTTTAACGTTTTCAACACTCTTGGATTACGGTCTAACGAAGTTAGATTGCATTCCGCATTCCTTGCAGAATTGTTAAATCCTGACGGAAATCATGGCCTAAAAGATGCTATGCTTAAAGAATTTCTTGCAGCCATTGGCTTAAAACGAGATTATATATCTAATTGCAATACCAATATAGTCGAACGATATATTGGTGAGCGGACAGAAACTACTGGTGGACGGATCGATATAATCTTGGAAGATGGTGAATATGCTATTATCATTGAGAATAAAATATATGCTATTGATCAATACCATCAATTACTGCGATACAATAACTATGGTAAACAACGTTTTCCGAAAGGCTTTAAGTTGATTTATCTTACACTTGATGGTCATGAGGCAAGCAAAGATTCATTAGGAGACAATGAGATTGACTATCACTGTATCTCGTACAAAGGACATATCCTAAATTGGTTATCAAAGTGTGTGATGTTAGCATACGACAAACCTCTGGTACGAGAGACAATTTCCCAATATATTACACTTATTAAACAAATCACAGGACAAGATATGAATAAAGATAGTAGTGATAAAATCGTAGATTTAGCCATCAATAATATGGAAGCAGTAGTTGCCTTGATGGATAACAGAGCTGAAATAAGTAGCAAATTAAGAACAGAATTCATTTTTAAACCGTTAAAAGAATTCGCAGTTAAAATGGGGATGGAATTTAAGCTCATCAAAGAAGGAGACGAAAGTCCGGCTCTAAAATTCAAAATGCCCCAATGGTCCCATTACATAGTCATTACAAGAGATGATGGAAGAGATTCGGATTGGAAGAACCTTTATATCGGTATTTCACAAAGTTCACTGCTGGGGGCTAAAGAATTACCAATACGGCAATTATCATGTTTTTCAGAATGTAGTAATACGTACTGGCCTTATGGATGGGAATGGATTCTATACACCGATTGGCATTCCACCAGTAGCTACTTACCAATACGCATAGGAGAGGTCTCAAATTGGATTATCTCCAAAATCAGACAAATCATAGAAGAGATAGAAGATAAAGGTTTGCCTATGTAACAATCCGAGAAACTACAATTTATGTCACTCATACAAAAATATATTTGGGTCATAGAAACCATTTACCGGACCCGTCAAATCTCATTAAAAGAACTCAGTGAGAAATGGATGGACACGGAAATGAGTGGCGGCTCATCTATATCGCGCCAAACATTCGACCGCTGGAAAACAGGTATTTTAGATATATTTGGGATAATTATCGATTGTAATCTGAAAGCGGGTTACAAATACTTCATATATAATCCTGAAGTGTTAAGAGAAGGCGAACTAAACAAATGGTTGCTCGATTCATTCTCCACTATCAATACCCTATCACAAAGTATTACACTAAAAAATAGAATTCTCGTAGAAGAAATCCCCTCAAGTAAAGATTTCTTAAAAGACATAATCGGGGCCATGCGAGATAATAAGATAATAGAGCTGACTTACAAAGGCTTCCAGCGGCATCATGCCTGCACCTTTCCTATCGAGCCTTATTGTTTGAAGATGTTCCAGAAACGATGGTATATATTGACCCATAGTATCAATGATGATGAAATACGACTGTACGCTATGGACAGAATAGAGAGCGCCAGTGTGACCGATACATGCTTCACTTTGCCAAAGGACTTTGATGCTAAATCCTATTTCGCTTCTTTCTTTGGAATTGTGCTTGATAAGGATATTAAGGAAGAAAAAATCGTGTTACGTGCTGACAGATATCATCAACATTATCTTCGCACACTTCCACTTCACCCTTCACAACGGGAAATATACACTTCTGATGAATATGCAGATTTCGAATTGCATCTTCGACCGACATACGACTTCTGTATGGAGTTACTAAAAGTTGGCGCAATGATTGAAGTATTAGAACCCCAATCACTTCGTCATCAACTTCATGGCTGTATTAAGGATATGTGGAAAATATATGAAAACGATTAATGAAAGTCATTTAAGTGTTGATAGTTAGTACCAAAGATTGCATTTTAATTCTTATAAAATAAATAATAATGAAAGTATACACTCACTTCTATCTAATGGATGAGAACACTGCTATAGGTTTTCGATGGAGGACATTGTTACAATATGGTAATTCATGGGAGGTTATCGGATCAGTGGTAATGAAAAATCCAGGTGGTGCCAAATTTAAATCCCCCACCCACCAAGCAATTGACGATGCCGAAACGTTAAGACAACTCCGGCACTTTGACGAAAGTAAAGACAAGTGGTATGAATTTGGTAGTGATACCACAATTGACTGTGTAGGCGATCTCTTTGCTTTCTACTATGATCTGCCAAGCCGTGAAGATTTGAACGGTGTGATACAAATTTTTAATCTCTTCTATATCAAAGAAGCAGATTTAAGTAAGGCTTTGGTATATTCAGAAGCAACCAGCAATACATTTCGTTTTGCAGATGAAGAAAATGTGACCAATTACGACATAGAGCACCTTGTTCCTCCAGTCTACCTTGGCTTTGGAAATTTGGCTTGGCATAAAAGATATAACCAAAAGGCTGAACAGTTTTTCAATGCCGCTATTAATAAGTGTGGAATGAAATATCTTGACCCTATATTCCAACACAATAATTTTACGCATCCACTTTATCTCATGCGTTATGCAAAGAATAAACCCAAGTATATAAGGTATCGGATGAAGTTCAAACAGAATACGTTGATACCAACAGGCGTGGAAAATGCTATCTCTGATGCAAGATCAACCTTAAGCAAACATATACCTAATATGGAAAGAGCTAAAAGGCAAGAGCAGAGACAAAAGATCGCAGATGAAGTTTTCAACCATTTGAAAAATCAAAAAGGGTATCAGGTGGTAGCAATAAAAGGTAAGAACGGTATTTCACTGTGTAATGGTGCTGTACGGCTTGTTATTAATAGTAACAAAAATGAAGCCGTACATCTATTTGTTAACTGTGGGACCAAAGGCATGAGTAAAGAAAGCATGAAATCTTTTTTCAACAAAATGGAAAATTCGTTTGGATTCCAGCGAGCATATGATATACAAAAATACGAAAATAGAATGCATCTTTCATTTGCAAAATTGACAAGCCAAAATCCACTTGAGAAGATAGAACAAATAGTATCATTTGTAGAAACATCGTTATCTAATGAAAAATAAATATCTTTTTCTCGATTTTGACGGTATACTCAATTCTAATAAAAATTATCGAACATTGCAGATGTTGGGTATACCTACACGAGATGAATATGGTACTATCTTTGATCCCCAATATGTAGAATGTTTGCGTGACATTATAGATATATTTGCTGGAACCTGTTATTTGCAAAAATGTTCGGTCAACTCAATAATCGTGAAAGTCTCCGTTACTTGATTTTAGCTTTGGAAACACATCAAAGAAAGCGTTATCATTTTGGGGTTGGGGCGTGAACTCATAGCCAAAACTACGCTTGTATCTGCCAATCAAAATCGAGATTAATCATGAGCCGAATGCATACATATAGAGCGTATGACTCATGCAAGGAACTTTATTGGATTAATCTTACAGGATCTTTCCTTGTCGTTAGAACGAAGTCAGACCTGAAGTGCAAGTCTGTAAATGAAAACGTAGAATGTCGGAAAATATCCCTTCTAATGTCATAAATAGATATTTCTCTAAAGAAACTGACATTTCTAATGACATAAGAAGAGCATTATTAACAATAGGGGTTAATGGAAAATATGAGTACTATGAATATTGGTGGTCTTTTTGGTACGTTAGCAATGCAAATAAGAGATGTTTAATTGATAAATTTAGGGAGCTTGAATATTATATTTATAGCGATTGTAAACTATACTTCAAAGAATTGGTATTAAAACTAATAGATAATTCTCTAAGAGATATTATTGAAAATTTTGTTCCACCCCATAATATGCCAAATTGGAAAATACAACTGATAAAAGACCCAGCGTTACTTGATAAAAACACTTCTCATTATATAGCAATTCCTGAAGATAACTCATACTGCTACTTATTAAAAAGTAAACGTCCAAGGGATATTGATGGGAGTATTAAAATAAAATAACAGAATAGGCAAACCAGGATTATCTAAAAAGACAATCCTGGTTAAATTTAGTAGTTCGAAAATAGGAGAGCAGACTCATTTGGATCAATATACTTAAACGATTGGGGAGCAGCAAAAGCCTTAAATAATTCGAATGGATTAATTGGTTCTTCATAAAGACGTGGAGAACTGATTTTCAAGGCATACCCATGTGTACGACCTTCAAAGTATTGGTCAAAAAAATCCTTAGTGATACCTGAATCCTTATGAGTCTGGTCCCATAGTGTACTAGGGGTATCATTTAGAATATTCTCTACTGTAAATTCCCCAACAATCATCCCAACAGGCTTTGTTGAATAGACCACTACTTTATCTACACTCCTTGTGAAAATAACTTTTCTATATTCATATTTTTTCTTTCCTGTAAAAATTTCCTGTACAAATTCAGGTTTAATCGATAATAAGACTTTCATTTATTTTTCCTCTTGATATTATATTCTTAAATTGTTCATCATTTATTTGCATAAATCCCCAATAGTCACCAGCCGAAAGGCCGACCTGTTCAATAAGTTCACCACGGGTAACTCTTCTATCAAATGCAATATTATAAGTCATTTTTATAAGAGTCATCCCATATTCTGTATACCATTTCCGTAGCTCATTTTCATTAAATATACTATAAGCGTTTGCATATTTGATAAATTCCTCTGTAGATTTAAAATCAGAAGCCTTTTTTATTTCTTCTACAATACAGATAGAAGACACAACACTACGATAATATGCAGCCCCTTTTTCGTCTTTCATTCGATAGATTAAAAGAATATCTCCTCTTGACAATTGATCAATATTCCTCATTTTACACAAATAAATCTTATGTATGCTATTTGTGTAAGCAATGTCTCGCACAAGAAAAGATTTATCACGTTCCTCATTATCTAAAATTGAATCAGGAAAGAGCGGAGTATGATATTCAGGTTTTATTGATAGAATAAACTTTCGTACTTTTGAAGTATGAATATAAGGATAATCATACAACAAATCTCCTGAATATACTTTCATAGACTTTACAAATACAAACTCCGGTTCATCCTCATGACCTTTAGTTCCATATACAAGGAATCCATATCTCTTTAACAACCTTATAAGCCCTTCATGTTTCCTGTATATCGTCACATATATTTCATCCGCATCAATATGAAGAGCAGCTACCACTATTTTTTTTACAAATTGTTCTCCCAACTTAGTATTATGAGCTTCTATTTTAAAAGTTCCAACTTTTAGTCTATTAGCTGCAGGCATTGGCGGACATACATCTGTTATATCTTCTAATTCCTGTTTTAAATATAGAAAAGCTTGCAACATCCCTTCATTATTCTTTTGAATAAAAGCCTTTGCATTATCTTTCTTTTTCTTATTATACCACTTAGAAAATTCGGGATAATCTTCCTTTAAAGAATTAAAAAAGGGATCAGATAAACTGATATTGCAAAAACTTTGTTGCTCCATAGCTTTTCTTTATTACTTATACGTTTGTTCTATTATTCTTGTTATGCGATACAAATTAACGAAAAAACTTCTAGAAGTAAAAGGAGAAGATAATAAATCTTCTAAATGAATAACATCCAAAATCTAGAATACCTTTAAAATATTTGATAAAAAAGACTTTATCTGTTTTAGAGGTGATAGTGAAGCAAGATGATAGAAAATGAACATAGTACATATTTTAGTTTATATCATTTAAACTGAAAATATGTACTATATATTCTTTTACCCTATAATACTTTTAATGTAATCCGTAGGACATACATGATAGAAGTCTTTGAACTTCTTTCCAAAATATTTAGCATCACAATATCCCAGCATTCCTGCAATTTCCGAAACAGTGTACTGTTGGGAGGCTAGCAGTTTAAGTGCCCTGTCCATTTTGAACGAATAGATATAATTTTCCGGAGGATTCCCGGTTATCTCTCGTATCCTGCTATAAAAAGCAGTACGGCTCATTCCTATATCAATACTTAATTTATCTATTGTATATTTATCAGTAGAGAGGTTCTTTTCCAGGATTTTATTGACTTTATCCATAAATATCTGATCCGTATTTTCTGTTTCCATTTCTTCTTTGGTGGGGACCATTGGAAAAACAGCATCTGACAAAAACAATTTGACCCGTTCACGCAAAACCATGCGGTTTTCTACAAGCATACGTATGTTTGCCCTTAGCCTGCAAATGCTTTCTGTTCGTAATTCCAGACGATCCGCCCCACTTCCTAAATGGGACAAATAACTTTCGTTATCAAAGGCCCTTATCAAAAGGACAACCGGTATATACCCTATCATTTTATCTGTTTTGATCCGGAAACTAAGTGCATCTCCATTTGTTCCGTTTACATTATCGTCAATAATGATAGCATCAGGATTTTGGCGGACTACTGTATCCTTCAGCAAATCAGGATCTTTCAAAACTGAAATCTGAAAATACCGCGATAAAGCTTTCCTTAAATAATTCCTGAATGCCCCGTCCGCCATTACCAATAAGATATGGGATGTATCTTTTGTTTTAGCATTCGGGGTATCATCTTTATCACTTTCAGAAGATTTTTTAGCCTTATTCTTCGTATTTGTTGAAGAATGTTTGATAACCGAACATTCCTGATTCCGGCAATGACAATCTGTTGGAATGACAATTTGGAAAGCAAATGATTTGCCATGTCTATATCCGTTTATTTTTCCACCATGCAGGCGAATGATTTTTCTTACAGTCCACAAATCACTATACCCATATATAGGAAATATGACCGGAATAAAAGGAAACATTTTCCCTACTCTTTTGTCTGCTATCTCACAATTAGTAATCTGCAACTGCCAGGAATCTGTTGTATGTGTTATATTGATTGATATGCAACAACCTAAATCGGAACCCAAAATTAGTTTGCTTATAAGATGCTGAAGCGCTGCCGTCATAATGTTTTCATTGATTCTGCAACTGACGCAATCCGAACATTCGCTGACAGTCAGTTGTATACGGCGCGAATCAGCATAAGGTCGACATTGATTGACAATAGAAGTAATATAAGAAGAGAGTTCCAAATTTGCCGTTGATGTCTTAGGAAGTATTTTTTTGTTTACCTTATTGAGGGTTACAATATTCTGATTGCAATATATGATGTATTCGGTATATCCCAATGCCTCTTCTACTTGTTGGGAAAGCGATTCGGGAAGATTACCGGTTTTAAGTTCTTCCAATTGATTTCGTAACAATATCAACGGGGTATACGTAGTATGGAGCATGTTCATAGCTATCTTAAGTTTTTCATGTGACAACAACTGAACATTATACTCTACCGCAAGATACGCAAACAAAACAATAAATAGCCCAATGCCGAAACTCTCTACAGGAACTGCATAACCAAGCAATGACAAATCAGGCAAAATTACGCCAATAGCTTGTTTACTGTTTACTAAATTGGCTCCACTATCTATAGAAAGTAAAGCGCGAAAGTTTAATAATAAACTCAGGTAACAATCATTCATACTTATATAGGATTTGATTAATACTTACATTTTCAGCAAAACACGTTTGATGACCTTTTAACGTGTCTAAATCCGGCACAAGTATAAACTTTTCAACATCCACATATGAGGTGGATTCTAACAAAAACAATGGGTATTTTCTATCAAAAGTGGTAACAATATCGTTTGTTACCGAAATCTCAAGGGATAGATTCTAAAATCATCATTTCATTTGGTAAAACATAGTAATTGTAAAATATTTTATCACAAAACAATACAACCACACGAACATATAGTTCCACTTAATCATTAAAATAATGAAATAAGTAGAATTATCAAGCCGCGTATATAATTTGAAAATAATAGACTTCTGATAAGTACTGTCAGATCATAGTTTACAGGAATACCTCATCATAAGACGGAATAATCTTTGCATCGTAAACGTGAGTGGCCGCAAATACATCGTCTTTCTTTATCAACAACCAGTCTTTATCCTGATCATCCATATTGGTATGTATAAGGACAAATAGCCCTTTGAGTTTATGCCCGTGTAACTTGAATTCAAGTATTCCATTTTTAATAGCAGCGGAAATGTTACGATTATTACCAACGTAAGCATAGGTTCCACTATCCCATATTTCCACCGTACCTGCTCCATAGTTACCTTCCGGTATAACTCCTTCAAAGTGCGCATAACTCAAGGGGTGGTCTTCTACTTCTATGGCCAACCTCTTATCTTTTGGATTCATGGAAGGTCCTTTAGGCACCACCCAACTTTTTAATACTCCATCCACTTCCAAACGAAAATCGAAATGAAAATGACTGGCATCATGCTTCTGAACAACAAAAACAGGCATTCGATTGGGAGTTTCCACCGTATCCGCCATCGGTTCCGGTGTTTTACCGAATTGCCTTTTTGCCCGGTACTCTTTGAGGTTAATCATAGAGGCTTCAACCGCCTGCTTTTCTACCATTTTGATGTTTTTTCCTTCATCGGGAGAATTCTTTGCCATAATCTGTATTTTTTAGGTGAATAAAAAAACGAATGATTCAATGTGACAACAATCAGTATATCTGTTTGTTTGTCGAAATTCATCTATTTTAATGGCTTTAGAACTGCATTTAAGTTTGCTAACTTATTTTTAGTCTTCTCCCTTTCTTACTGCCTGCATAGTGGGTACAAAAATCCCTTTCAATCGTCCTTTTATAAAAGTATAAAAGCAATTGGAAGGAAATGAATAAAAAGAGATTAATCGGATATCTGTTCGTCACGATGTCTGTTGGTTGTATTCAGGCGCAGGAACAGAAGTCTTCTGTACCCGAATACAAGCTATGGTACGACTGTCCCGCACAGGTATGGACCGAGGCATTACCCCTTGGGAATGGTCGTTTGGGGGCCATGGTATATGGAACACCAGGCACAGAACAAATACAACTAAACGAAGAAAGCATTTGGGCGGGACGTCCCAATAATAACGCCAATCCGGATGCACTGGAATATATTCCGAAAGTGCGTGAGCTGGTCTTTGCCGGAAAATATCTTGAAGCACAGACACTGGCCACAGAGAAGGTGATGGCAAAGACTAATTCAGGAATGCCATACCAAAGTTTTGGTGACCTGCGAATCGCTTTTCCAGGTCATACACGTTATTCCAATTATTACAGGGAATTAAGTCTGGATTCCGCACGTGCAATCGTACGTTATGAAGTAGACGGAGTGCAGTATCAACGCGAAACGATTACTTCATTTACCGATCAGGTAGTAATGGTACGACTGACCGCCAATCGTCCCGGACAAATTACTTTCAATGCACAACTCACTTCCCCTCACCAGGATGTTATGATCGCTTCTGAAGAGGGAAACTGTGTGACACTCTCGGGAGTCTCTTCCTTGCATGAAGGATTGAAAGGAAAAGTAGAATTTCAAGGCAGATTGACTGCTAAAAATAAAGGTGGGAAAATAGCTTGTGCCGATGGAATACTTTCTGTTGAGAAAGCCGACGAAGCGGTTATCTATGTATCCATTGCAACTAATTTCAACAACTATCAAGACATCACCGGTAATCAGATAGAACGGGCAAAAAACTATTTGGCAAAGGCAATGGTTCATCCGTTCATTGAATCGAAGAAGAATCATGTTGATTTTTACCGACAATATCTGACACGCGTTTCTCTTGATTTGGGACGAGACCAATATGCGAATGTAACCACCGATAAGCGTGTGGAGAATTTCAAAAACACCAATGACACACATCTGGTTGCCACCTATTTTCAATTCGGACGTTATTTGTTGATCTGTTCTTCCCAACCGGGAGGACAACCCGCCAATTTACAAGGAATTTGGAATGACAAATTATTCCCTTCCTGGGATAGCAAATATACTTGTAACATCAATTTGGAAATGAATTACTGGCCTTCGGAAGTAACGAATCTAAGTGAACTGAATGAACCGTTATTCCGTCTGATAAAAGAAGTGAGTGACACAGGTAAAGAGACGGCTAAGATTATGTATGGAGCCAACGGATGGGTGTTGCATCATAACACGGATATATGGCGTATTACAGGAGCAGTAGACAAAGCTCCTTCGGGTATGTGGCCCAGTGGTGGCGCATGGCTTTGCCGACATCTTTGGGAGCGTTATCTATACACCGGAGATGTGGAATTCCTGCGTTCTGTCTATCCGATACTGAAAGAGTCCGGACGTTTCTTTGATGAAATAATGGTGAAAGAACCCGTACACAACTGGTTGGTAGTCTGCCCCAGTAATTCACCGGAGAATGTACATTCGGGAAGTAACGGGAAAGCTACTACAGCTGCCGGATGCACCATGGACAACCAATTGATTTTCGATCTTTGGACAGCAATTATATCTGCTTCTCAAATACTGGATACAGATCAGGAGTTTGCCTCTCATCTGACACAACGTCTCAAAGAAATGGCTCCCATGCAGGTAGGACATTGGGGACAATTACAGGAGTGGATGTTCGACTGGGATGATCCGAAGGACGTACACCGTCACATTTCTCATTTGTACGGACTCTTCCCCAGCAATCAGATTTCCCCTTACCGTACTCCTGAACTATTTGATGCAGCACGTACTTCTCTGATTCATCGTGGCGACCCGTCGACCGGGTGGAGCATGGGATGGAAAGTTTGCCTTTGGGCACGCCTGCTTGATGGCGACCACGCCTACAAGCTGATAACTGACCAGCTGACTCTCGTACGCAATGAAAAGAAAAAAGGAGGCACCTACCCTAACCTGTTCGATGCGCACCCACCATTTCAGATTGATGGAAACTTTGGTTGTGCCGCGGGTATTGCAGAGATGTTGATGCAAAGTTACGATGGTTTTATATATTTGCTTCCTGCGCTGCCTACCGTTTGGACAGAAGGTTCTATCAAAGGAATTATTGCCCGTGGAGGTTTCGAACTTGATTTGAGTTGGAAAAACGGGAGAGTCAGCCGGCTGGTTGTCAAATCTCATAAGGGAGGAAATTGTCGTCTACGTTCGCTCAATCCATTAACCGGGAATGGCTTGAAGCGTGCCAAAGGTGAAAATCCGAACCCTCTTTATGCAGTCCCCACCATTCCGGAGCCATTGATTAACGAAAAGGCCAACTTGAACAAAGTGGAAATTGCAGAGACATACCTCTATGACCTACCTACCAAAGCAGGAAAAGAATATGTATTGATTGGAAAATAATAACTCGACCGATATGAACAAAAACTTATTGAAACTGATTGTCGCCTGTGGAACTGCTTGTTTCCTAGCTTGCGCAGCACCTCAAAAAACAGAAACGGAAAAATGGAGTGAACGCATGGCACGCTCCGAAATGAAACGTTTCCCCGAACCCTGGATGATTGAAAAAGCTAAAAAACCACGTTGGGGATATACCCACGGATTAGTAGTGAAATCCATGTTGGAAGAATGGAAACATACCGGGGACAGCGTATATTATGAGTATGCCAAGATATATGCAGATAGTCTGATCGATGCTGACGGACATATCAAAACCATGAAATATCTTTCATTCAATATTGATAATGTCAACGGTGGAAAGATTCTTTTCGATCTTTACGCACAGACTGGAGACGAACGCTACAAAATAGCCATGGATACTTTGCGTAAGCAAATGGCAGAGCAACCCCGTACCAGTGAGGGAGGATTCTGGCATAAATTGAGATATCCTCATCAAATGTGGTTGGACGGAATTTTTATGGCTTCTCCTTATCTGGTTCAATATGGTGCTACTTTTGATGAACCTGCTTTATTTGACGAAGCAACGAAACAAATTCTTTTGATAAAGAGCAAGACTTATGATCCCGCAACAGGGCTTTATTATCACGGATGGGATGAAAGTCACGAACAGAAATGGTCCAATCCTGAAACGGGTTGCTCTCCTAATTTTTGGAGTCGCAGCATCGGATGGTATGGAGCAGCTATTGTGGATGTACTGGACTTCCTGCCACAGGAAACTGCCGGACGCGACAGCATTATACAGATTCTGCAGGGATTGGCTAAAGCGATTGTGAAATATCAGGATCCTTCATCCGGAACCTGGTATCAGGTAACCGATCAGGGAGCGCGTGAAGGTAATTATTTGGAATCATCTGCCACTGCCCTGTTTATCTATACGCTTGCCAAAGCTATCAATAAAGGATATATTGGCAACGAATATATCGAACCGACACAAAAAGCCTTTGACGGAATGGTAAAGACATTTACCCGTTTGGAAGAGGATGGCAGCTATACAATTACCAATTGCTGTGCTGTTGCAGGATTGGGCGGAGATTCAAAAAGATATCGTGACGGCTCATTTGAGTATTATATCAGTGAACCGATTATAGAAAATGATCCGAAATCGGTAGGTTCATTCATCTTGGCTGCTATTGAGTATGAGAAAATGACTAAAAAATAAACTAAAAACGATAAAATACAATGAGAAAATTCAAGATTATTCCCCTTTTGTTGCTGCTATTGACAATGGCAACTTCGGCTGCAGCACAGAAGAAAACACAAAAGACGTATATCCCCTGGAACAATGGCAAGCTCGTAGTTTCCGAAGAGGGACGTTATCTGAAACACGAAAACGGCACTCCTTTCTTTTGGTTGGGAGAAACCGGTTGGCTATTGCCCGAACGCTTGAACCGGGATGAAGCCGAATATTACCTGGAACAATGTAAACGTCGCGGATATAACGTGATTCAGGTTCAAACGTTGAACAATGTTCCGTCTATGAATATCTACGGACAATATTCGATGATTGACGGATACAACTTCAAAAACATCAATCAAAAAGGCGTATACGGTTATTGGGATCACATGGATTACATCATCCGTACAGCAGCAAAGAAGGGACAATATATCGGCATGGTCTGCATTTGGGGAAGCCCGGTGAACCGGGGCGAGATGACTGTAGAACAGGCAAAAGCATACGGCAAGTTTTTGGCAGAGCGTTATAAGGACGAACCGAATATTATCTGGTTTATTGGTGGAGATATCCGTGGCGACGTGAAAACTGCTGAATGGGAAGCTTTGGCAACCTCTATCAAAGCTATCGACAAAAATCACCTGATGACATTCCATCCACGTGGAAGAACAACTTCCGCAACTTGGTTCAATAACGCTCCCTGGTTGGATTTCAACATGTTTCAAAGCGGACATCGTCGCTACGGGCAACGTTTCGGAGATGGTGACTACCCTATCGAAGAAAATACGGAAGAAGATAACTGGCGTTTTGTAGAACGCAGCCTGGCCATGAAACCCATGAAGCCTGTGATTGACGGTGAACCGATCTATGAAGAAATACCTCATGGTCTGCACGATGAAAACGAACTGTTGTGGAAGGATTATGACGTACGTCGTTATGCTTATTGGTCTGTATTTGCAGGTTCTTTCGGACATACTTACGGTCATAATTCCATCATGCAATTTATCAAACCGGGTGTAGGTGGTGCTTATGGTGCAAAGAAACCTTGGTATGATGCGTTGAATGATCCGGGCTACAATCAGATGAAGTATCTGAAAAACCTGATGTTGACTTTCCCGTTCTTCGAACGCATACCCGATCAGTCTATCATTGCAGGACAGAATGGAGAACGTTACGACCGCGCTATCGCTACACGTGGTAATGATTATCTGATGGTATACAACTATACCGGACGTCCGATGGAAGTTGATTTCAGCAAGATTAGCGGCGCAAAAAAGAATGCCTGGTGGTACACCACGAAAGATGGTAAACTGGAATACATCGGAGAATTTGATAACGGAGTGCACAAATTCCAGCACGACAGTGGTTATTGCAGTGGAAACGATCATATTCTGATTGTAGTGGATAGTAGTAAGAACTATGTAGAGAAGGCCTGGACAGAATTACCAAATGCACAACAAAAATGGGCTAAATAATTTTGTATTATTAGGCACAGATTACACGGATTTCACGGCTTTCAGAATGACAGATAAGTAAAACGACAGCGTTAATCCATGCAATCCGTGCCTAAATTTATTATATAAACGAATTATGAGAACATACTTATGAATAAAAGAATAGTATCATTTTTCTTTCTTCTGCTCTTTGCAGGTTCACTATACGCAGCCATAGGTATAACTGACCTGCGAACGGAGCAGTTGAAAAATCCGGCAGGTATCGATGTGCGCCAACCCCGATTGAGTTGGCGCATCGAATCGGATGAACAGAATGTGATACAAACTGCGTATCACATTCTTGTCGCATCTTCCCCGGAGCTATTGGAACAAGGGAAAGGAGATATTTGGGATTCAGGAAAGATTGAATCTGACGCTTCCCAATGGATCACTTATCAGGGAAAAACATTAAAACGTAATGCTTCCTACTATTGGAAAGTGAAAATCGACACCAACAAAGGTGCAACGAATTGGAGTGCTCCGGCTTTTTGGACCACAGGACTATTTAATGAAGCGGACTGGCAAGGACAATGGATCGGCTTGGATCGGGCCGCTCCCGGAGACAGCGAAACACAATGGAGCCGTTTGGCAGCCCGTTATCTCCGTAAAGAGTTTGCAGTAAAGAAAAGTGTGAAACGTGCCACAGTACATATCGCCGGAATGGGATTGTACGAGTTGTTTATCAACGGACAACGCATCGGCAATCAAGTACTGGCACCTGCTCCTACCGACTACCGGAAAACGATTCTGTACAACACATACGATGTGACTTCACTGCTTCAGGCAGAAAATGCTATGGGAGTAACTCTCGGAAATGGCCGCTTCTATACGATGCGTCAGAACTATAAACCGTATAAGATACCGACTTTCGGTTATCCTAAACTCCGGTTGAATCTGATTGTGGAATATGCAGACGGCAGCAAAGAAACGATTGCTACAAACACTTCATGGAAATTAACTACTGAAGGTCCTATCCGTAGCAACAATGAATATGACGGCGAAGAATACGATGCCCGTAAAGAGTTAGGAGACTGGACTCAAACCGGATATGATGACAAGGGCTGGATGCAGGCCCAACGCGTCAGTATTCCTTCGGGAACATTGCGTGCACAAATGATGCCGGGCATGAAAGTCACAGAAACCTTGAAACCCGTTTCTATTAAAAAGCTCGGTAGCAAATATATTCTGGATATCGGTCAGAATATGGCGGGATGGGTACGTTTCCGGATAAAAGGGCAAGCCGGTGACAGCATCCGTCTCCGTTTTGCAGAAAGCCTGCAAGATAATGGTGAACTTTATACAAGAAACTTCAGGGATGCCCGTTCTACAGATGTATATGTTGCCAACGGACGCGAAACAAAAGATGCTACCTGGGCGCCTCGCTTTATTTATCATGGATTCCGTTATGTAGAAGTCAGCGGTTATCCGGACGCCAAAGCAGAAGATTTCGTTGCCGAAGTAGTAGAAGATGAAATGGAGCATATCGGTACTTTCAACTGTTCTGACGAAACTCTGAATAAGATTATCCGTAATGCATTTTGGGGAATCCGGAGCAACTATAAAGGGATGCCGGTTGACTGTCCGCAACGGAATGAACGCCAACCCTGGTTGGGTGACCGTACCATGGGTTGTTGGGGAGAAAGTATGCTTTTCGATAATTACGCCATGTATACCAAATGGACGCGTGACATCCGTGAAGCACAACGGGAAGACGGCTGTATTCCTGATGTAGCCCCAGCATACTGGAACTACTACTCGGACAATGTGACTTGGCCTGCCGCTTTACCAATGGCCTGCGACATGCTTTTCACAAACTTTGGAGATAAACGTCCGATCGAAGAGAATTATCCGGCTATCAAGAAGTGGGTATCTCATATCCGTGAATACTACATGACAGAGGATCTTATCATCACCAAAGATAAATATGGTGACTGGTGCGTTCCACCCGAATCACTGGAGTTAATTCATAGTAAGGACCCCTCCCGCAAGACCGACGGTGCCTTGATCGCCACCGCTTATTATCTGAAGGTATTACAACTGATGCACCGCTTTGCAAGCCTGCAAGGGCTGAAAGCTGACGCAGAAGAATGGGAAGATTTGGAACATCGCATGAAAGACGCATTCAATGCCCGTTTTCTTCACGTAAAGGAAGGTACCTCTCCCGTACCGGGACATACCTTATATCCGGATAGTATTTTCTATGGTAACAACACAGTTACTGCCAATATCTTGCCACTTGCTTTTGGTCTAGTGCCAAAGAACTATATCAATGAAGTAGCTAAAAATGCCGTAACTTCCATTATTACAACCAACAAGGGACATATAAGTACCGGAGTGATCGGCGTACAATGGTTATTGCGTGAATTGAGCCGTCGCGGCCATGCCAATGTAGCTTATCTACTGGCTACCAATAAAACATATCCTTCCTGGGGATATATGGTTGAAAAAGGTGCTACCACTATTTGGGAGTTATGGAACGGTGATACGGCCAATCCTGAAATGAACAGCGGTAATCACGTGATGCTTTTAGGCGATTTATTACCCTGGTGTTTCAATAATTTGGCAGGTATTCGTGCAGACCGCTGGAAGTCCGGTTACAAACATATCGTTTTCCAACCGGCTTTTGAAATCCAGGAATTGAGCAATGTGGATGCCTCATACATGAGTATCTACGGGAAAATAATCAGCCGGTGGACAAAGACTCCTACTCATCTGGAATGGGACATCGAGCTTCCTGCCAACACAACAGGTGAAGTGCACCTACCGGATGGACGGAAGGAAAAGATCGGATCGGGAAAATATCACTTCAGTGTAGACATACCCACCCGGAATACAGCTATTCTAAGTGATGAATTCCTATACAAAAAAGCTTCTTTCCCCGAATGTCACGGAGCTACGATTGTAGAACTGAAGAACGGCGATCTCGTAGCCTCTTTCTTCGGAGGAACCAAAGAGCGCAATCCGGATTGTTGCATTTGGGTATGTCGTAAGCCTAAAGACTCAAAAGAATGGACCGCCCCCCAACTTGCCGCTGACGGTGTGTTCTCGCTCAAAGATTCACAAGCTGCATTGGCTGGAATCGATTCAACTTGTACACCTGTGAAAAATGAAAAAGGAAAACTTATTGCCCGCAGAAAAGCTTGTTGGAATCCGGTTCTTTTCCAGATTCCCGGAGGTGACTTGATTTTATTCTATAAAATAGGTCTGAAAGTGAGTGACTGGACAGGATGGTTAGTTCGTTCACGCGATGGAGGAAAGACCTGGAGCAAACGCGAACCGCTTCCAGAAGGTTTTCTTGGACCTATTAAGAATAAGCCGGAATATATCAATGGGCGTATCATCTGCCCTTCCAGTACGGAAGGAAGTAACGGATGGCGTGTCCATTTCGAGATTTCCGATGATAAAGGCAAGACCTGGAAGATGGTCGGACCACTGGATGCCGAGTTATCCGTCCCCACCCAAAACCGCAAAAAGGGGGATATGAATGTGGATGACCAGGAAGGCGGAGAAGCTATCAAAGGAGAAGGAGCCAAACCTGTTTATGCAATACAACCCAGTATTTTGAAGCATAAGGATGGAAGATTACAGATACTCTGTCGTACACGTAACGCACAGGTAGCAACTGCGTGGAGCAGCGATAATGGTGATACGTGGAGTAAAGTAACGCTACTGGATGTTCCGAATAATAATTCCGGAACGGATGCTGTGACAATGAAAGACGGTAGACATATACTTATCTACAATAATTTCTCTACATTGCCCGGAACTCCGAAAGGTCCGCGTACTCCGCTCTGTGTGGCCGTTTCAGAAGATGGTATCAATTGGCAGCCTGTTCTTACATTAGAAGATAGTCCGATTAGCCAATACTCTTACCCTAGCATTATTCAAGGGAAAGACGGGAAACTGCATGCCATTTACACTTGGCGCCGTCAACGAATTAAATATGCAGAGATAGATCCGACGAAGTTTTAAATATTGAACGATCATCTGAATGAAATCGACCGCTCCTTTGCCCGCAAAAGAGCGGTCGATTCTTGTATTTATCCATTTTATACTTTACATTTGCCAATAAATAAAAAATAACGATGGCAGATAATTACATAGAAAGACAACAGGAACAATACGAAGCCCGAAAAGCTGCTTGGAAACAAGCACAAAAATATGGTAAGAAGAAACTAACAGCAGTACGTCCGGCTGAATCGAAGTCTCACACTTCAACGGTTTCAAAACCGGAGGATTCAAAAAGAAGAGTATTTATAACAGGCGGAGCGGAAGGAATAGGCAAAGCAATAGTAGAAGCTTTTTGCCTAGCTGGAAATCAAGTTGCCTTTTGTGATATAAACGAAACATCGGGACAGGAGACTGCGAAGGCAACCGGGGCTATGTTCCATAAGGTCGACGTAAGTGATAAAAACGCACTTGAAAGTTGTATGCAAACCATTCTTGCCGAATGGAACGATATTGATATTATTGTCAACAACGTCGGTATCAGCAAATTTTCTTCTATCACAGAAACAAGTGTAGAGGATTTCGACAAAATTCTTTCTATTAACCTGCGTCCTGTATTCATCACTTCCCGGCTGCTTGCCATCCATCGTAAAAAGCAGCCCTCTCCCAACCCATAGGGCCGAATTATAAATATCTGCTCTACACGTTATCTGATGAGTGAACCGGGAAGTGAAGGGTATGCAGCATCGAAAGGTGGTATCTATTCTTTGACTCATGCATTGGCTTTGTCTTTATCCGAATGGAATATCACCGTAAATTCCATTGCTCCGGGATGGATACAGACTCATGATTATGATCAACTCCAACCGGAAGACCATTCACAGCATCCTTCACGCCGGGTAGGCAAACCGGAAGATATTGCCCGCATGTGTCTGTTTCTCTGCGAGGAAAACAATGATTTCATCAATGGAGAAAACATCACTATTGACGGGGGAATGACGAAAAAGATGATTTATATTGAATAAAAATCTATCACTTTAATGAATACTATCGTATTTGTTAAAGTCTTTTGGGCACGATAACAAATACGATAGTATCCACTATTTATTGCATTAATATTCTTCGAGTAACTTCCACTCCTGTCTTTACAATCGAAGCTGCATGATGGAACTCCAACATATCATACGTATCGCCGGAAATCTGAATTAAGATATCCGGCTGACAACGTTCTATCTGATAACGGGTGATTTGCTGCATCATCATCCTGGAAGATTCTGTCAACAGATTATAAGGAGATACTTTCTTTTTCTTTCCGGTATCAATGGGTGCATTCACATCGACAGCTATCAGAATGTCTCCTTCAGTGCGTTGCACATGACTCAATGGAAGAGGATTCAGAATACCTCCATCAATCAATACCATACCGTCTTTTCTCAACGGACGGAAAAGCATAGGGATAGAAATAGACGCACGGATAGCTTCATGTAAGCTCCCTCTGTCAAACCTGACTTCCTGATCGCGGACAATATCCGTAGCCATCGCTACATAAGGGACAGGCAGGTCTTCAATATTCATGTCCGGAATAATTTGTTTCAGTTCTTTAATAAAACGGTCACCTTTCACTAATCCATCCCGGCTTAAGGTAAGATCCGCCAATTCCCACATTTTGCGTTTGTCCCAACTATACAGCCATTCTTTACATTCTTCCATTTTTCCTGAAGCATACATTGCTCCCACCATTGCTCCCATGGAACTTCCTGCAATGGAAGTAATCTCAAAGTTGTGACGAAGTAATTCTTCAATTACTCCTATATGTGCTATTCCACGTGCTCCCCCCATGGAAAGGACTAATGCTACTTTTTGCTTATCCATATCATATACATTTCTGTTAGCCATCTACAAAATAACACATTTTCTGCGAAAAAGATGTTTAGTAATCGTGAAGAAATAAATTATAGCAGTGTTTTAGGGGAACTAAAGCATAGCTTTAGATATGATAAAGCTATACTTTGTCAGTTGCAAAGCATAGCTCTATTATATTCTTCTATTATCCCGGAGATTTTCCGGTTATGTAGGAGGTTAAGGGTTTACCCTCATTTATTTCTTTCCTTGAGCCTTCTTTTCTGCGTTTCGCTTATTCACATAATCTTTGAACATCTGACGCCAGTTGCGACCATGCTCATTGAAATACTGTTCGCATTTGGTTTTATAAATTTCGAAGATAGCAGAAATCTGCTTCATATTCTTGTAGTCAATAGCCTGTTCGCGAGCCAGTTTCAACTGTTCCAGAACAAAAGTCGTTTCCTCCTCCGTCATATTGGGCACGATGGCCTGATAACCTTTCAAGGTAAAAGCAACTTTACCTACCGTGTATTTATCCAGGATTTGTTCAATCTGTTCTTCCGTCAATACTCTGCGTAAATCTTTCATTAGCCTTTCATGCACTTCTTTCGGCATAGCGGAATCTGCAATCATTTCACGGTCGAGCTTGGAAAGCGGTTTGCCTGTCAGAGGATTGATACCCTCGGGGATTGTTGTATAAGGGTGCTCATTGTGCCAGTCACGCACTTTACGAAGATGATTATAAATGGCAGTTACTGCAAAACCTGCTTTTTTATCATCGTTCAACTCTAAAGAAGCTACCCAGTCGATGGCTTTCTTTTCGAGAGAAGCATCTGATTTTAAGTTAGCATAAGCCTTCTTGTCAAAATAAGCAGCTACCTTGTCAAAAGAACGGATGGCGCCTTCAGGAAGCAAAGCTCCTTTTTCACCAAAACTATACATAGCGGATTCCGGTTCAGTGGTGACCTTGCTTTCATCCAACATCTTTTTATCCAATTTGAATACTTCTGCGAAGAAGTCATAAACAGCATTCCGCTTATTCGGGCCAAAGTCATGTTTCTCTTTGGGAAGATGTACATTCGTTACTTTATCTTTTGCCTGGTAGAATCCGTAAATTCGTTGCAGATAAGGAAATTCAAGAGTAGGAACACTGGCCGTCCAGTCGCCGCCATCCGATACGATCAGTTGTGGACGAGGAGCAAAAGTAGCGGCTAATTCCGCATTACAGGTTCCTCCTGCAGATAGTTGAATAGGCATTCCGCTTTCGCAGGGACAACCACCGTCGAAGTGAGAAGCCAGGCTCACCACCGGAGCTGAAGCGGTGAAACGATCATCTAATACGCTCAACAATACAGTATGGGTACCTCCACCCGAACCGCCATTCGTACCGATACGGCTGGTATCAATGTCCTTACGGGAAGCAAGCATGTAGTCAAGAATCAGTAAGCCGTTCATTGCCTGAATAGTGTGCGCCGCACTACTACGGTGTGCCGCACTGCCCACTTGCAAAGCCGACTCTCCCCATCCGAACAAATCATAGTCTACACAAACAGCTCCCATACGTGCTAAAGTTCCCATACGTTGTTGTTGGTCTTCCCGATAACGTCCGCCACCAAAATGTCCGTTAGGGCAGATTATCAACGCATGTTTTCCTTTCGATTGGGGCGTATAGATAGAACCGCAAACGTATAACCCGGGAAGTGTTTCAAGCGCGAAATTCTGCACGGTATAGCCATCAAACTTACGTATCTTTGAAAGAATAGGTTTGGATTTGACACATTGAGCCAGCAAAGTATCGATACCTAAACGCTGACGTACCTCTTTTTTCAGAGAATCGGCACGAAGTTGAAAGGACTGTTGGTCTGTATAGAGTGTATTCAGATAAGCCAGCATCTTCTCTCCGTCTGCATCTGTACGACGTGGATACTCGTATGCTTTCAGCTTATACATATTTCCTTTCTGCTTAACAAATTTATAATCGAAAGGTGCCAATACATTCGTCAAGGATTCTTCCACGGAATAAGGACGAATACGGAAATCGGCATAAGGCAGCACTTTTCCCACCGTATCAATGTCATATTTCAAACGGACTCCGAAACGGTTCTGTATATCCGTCAGTACTTCATTCAAGGGACGGGCAAATTCTGTCTCGTATGTTTGCGTCTGGGCTTCGGCCGAAAGAGATGCGGCAAGAAGCATAGTAAAAAGGATTCGTTTCATTTATTTTTAATTTATGCTAGTTGTTTTTTCACCATTGACGATTACGTCATCCATCGTGATACGTTCACAATTTTCGAAGATACATTTCTGTTTCCCTCCCTGAATATGAATATCACGCAAAACAATGTCAGATATCGGCGCTTCTTCCAAGCCCACTATTTTGATCGGAGTCTTTACGTTTGTCACAGTCATTCCACTGATATGTACGTTACGGAATATCGGAGTGCGTTCACTCTTAGGTTCGGCAGGCATTTTACTGTATTTCAAATTCAATACGACAGCTTCCTGTTTAATGTTGCTCATTACGACGTTGCTGACACGAATATCTTCAACGACTCCTCCCCTTCCACGGGTTGACTTAATACGAATTCCACGATCTGTTCCGTCAAACACGCAATTGGAAATAGTAACTTTACGCACACTCCCACTCATCTCGCTGCCGATAACAACGCCTCCATGACCGGAAAGCATGGTGCAGTTGGTGATAGTGATATTCTCGCAAGGTACTCCCAAACGACGGGCCTGCGCATCTCTTCCCGACTTGATTGTGATGCAATCGTCTCCTACTGATATATGGCAGTCGCTGATATGTACGTTGCGGCAGGATTCCGGATTCACTCCGTCCGTATTTGGTGAGGGCGCATTATCTATGGTGATCCCCTTTATGGTTACATTGTCACAAAACTCCGGATTGACCGTCCAGAAGGGAGAATTTATGATTTTCACTCCTTCAATCTTTACTTTCTTACAACGAACGGGCTGAATGAACGGAGGACGGAAAAAGCGACGTTGCAATGTATTTACATAATCCTTGTTCGTTTCAGCATAAATTGCTGTCGTATCATTTGCTGCATCCCACATTGGCTGATATTTATTCACATCACGCATGCCATTGTCTTTCAAATCAATCATGACACGAAAGAACTCCATCCACCATTTCTTTCCTTGTCCGTCTAAAGTTCCTTCTCCTTTGATCGTAATATTCTCGGCATCTACCGCATAAATCAAAGGCTGGAAACTTTTCATCATCACTCCTTCATGACGAACCTCGACAAAAGGAAGATAGTCATCAAAGTTATCGGAAAAGAGCAAGGTAGCTCCGGCTTCCAACTCCAGTGTAATATTACTTTTCAGATGGATACTCCCCGTCAGGTAAGTTCCGGCAGGAAAGAAAAGAGTACCTCCGCCACCACGGTTCAGACGGTCAATCGTTGAATTGATTAGCTTTGTATTAAGAGTCTTGCCATTTGCTTTTGCACCGGCCTTCAGCATATCTACACGCTCGGCACGAAGAACTGTGGTTGCACAGAAGCAAAGAAAGACAAAAAGAGTTGTTCGTAAATTCATAATCGATATTATTAAAGTATATTTCATCGTTTCCTTCTAAAAAATCATGCTAATAGAATCTTTTTTTCTTCCCAATGTTTGAAGACAATCATTGAGATGTTTTTTTCAAACATGCTACATGATTAAAATAAAGATGCTGCATGATTTTTTATACGAATACATTGTTTTTTAATTCTACAAATATATACAAAAAGGTTCTTTTATTTTGCACAAACCAATTGATATGTTCCGCTCTGTATTTCTTTCGGTTCTTTTCCGCCCGGGAGATAAACAACAGCGGTAGTATTCACCGGAACAGACACGTTTAAAGTGAAAGTCCCATTCTCACAAGTCCAGTCCACATTAATGGTACCGTATAAAGTTTCATACGACGCTTTGACATATTTCAAATCTCCCACAGGTTGGGGAGCGATGATGAACTTCTGATAACCTTGTTTTGGAGTGGTAGAAGGACGAATACCGACCAGTGAATTAAAGAACCATTCATCAATCTGTCCCATCATAAAGTGATTCCAGGAAGAACCTTGACGGGGGTCCCATTGCTCGGTCAAAGTTGTAGCGCCGAATTTTAACTGGAAACCATATCCGGGAGCTTCTTCATGATTGAACATTTTATAAATAAGTTCATGTTCTCCATTACGCGCCAATGTCTGAATCAGATAACGGTTTCCCACATCACCGGTAGTCAAACGGTTGCCATGTGCTTCCACATCTTTTATCAGATTCGCGAATACTTTCTCATTCAAATCTGCATCCGGTCGGTAGTTATCTTGTTCATCTGCATCCTGCGTCATTTGGAGGAACAACGGAAGCGCATTACTGCATTGGCTTCCTGTACCATATTGTGCCGTATCTTTATGAAGAAAACATTTATTAAATGCAACCATTATCTCCTGTGCCAACGAAGTGTAATAACGAATGTCAAAGTCATTACCCACCATTTTCGCGGCTTGTACCAAATACATGACTGTCATGTAATAATGCGCAGTAGCCACCAAAGGAACGGGTGTATTCCGTGAGAATCCCGCACGAAAATCTCCGTAATCATACCAGTCTCCCAATCCGAAAGAAAGAATACCTGTATCTGCACGAGTCTTGAGATAATCCACGTAACGACGCATATTCGGATAATATTTCTTAATCAATGAATCGTCTCCATAAGTCTCATAGTACATAAAAGGGAAAATAACCAAAGAACCACCCCACTCCGGAGATTCGGCAAAAGCATCCATACCCGGACCTTCAAAAATCACGTATTCCGGAGCAGTTGTCGGCATGGCTCCGTTGGAATGTTGTGCATCTACCATATTCTGCATAATCTGCGGAGCGTATGCTGTCAAATCATAGTTATACAACAAACCCGGACCATTCAGATGTACCTGTTCCAGCCACCCAAGTTTCTCACGATGCGGACAATCCGTAAACACAGACTGCATATTGCTGCGAACCGCTTTCTCGATCAATCGATGGGCAGCATTAAATATCCGGTTGGATGATTCGAAAGTGGAAACTTTCTTGGCTGAATTATATACGAAACAGGATTGAATATTCTTTAATACAGGTAACTTCTGCGGATTCTTCTGTCCTTTTAAGACAGCACCCTCTACCTGAATATATCTAAAACCGTAATAAGAGAAACGAGGGTGCCAGATTTCATCGCCTTCCCCTTTCAGAATGTATTCGTAATAGTGTTGACGCCCTGTCTGACGCTGATTGCAAGCACCTTCCTCTGTCAATGCTTCGGCTACAATCAAAGTTACTTTCTGACCACGTTTGCCACGTACTTTTATTTCCGGAAAGCCAGCCAAATTCTGTCCCATATCCAACACAAAAGCAGAAGGATCGACTGTTCTCTTAGTTGATACAGAAGCTGATGCAACTTGGTCCGCATTTAGTTTGGTTACCTTTTGAATATCATACCGTTCCATGATTTTCACCGGAGCCGCCATCTGTGGACGAAGTATTCCTTTAGGAGCTTCCTGTACGACTACCGGACGCCAGTGACTGTCATCAAAGCCAATCTGATTCCATCCTTTCTGTTCACGACGCGCATCATAATCTTCTCCTCCATATATGCAATTGAAGGTTACCGGACTAAAATCATATTTCCAATTATTATCGGAATGAACCGTCGTACATGTTCCATCTTCGTAGTTAATAACCAGCTCAAATAAAAGTGTGGGAGGACCAAAGCTGATCTGTAATTTGCGATAACGCCCCCCCTGCACATTATAGAATCCATTCCCCAATAAGATTCCTACGACATTTTCACCACGCCGCAATTGTTCCGTCACATCGTATGTGTTATAGTAAACAGTTTTATCATAATCACTCCACAATGGGGCAAACTCACTGTTACCCATCTTTTTGCCATTCAAAGAAAACTCATAGAATCCCAGACCACAAACGTATGCCGTTGCCTCCACTATTTTCTTGCCCGGTTTACGGTTTGCACCCCCTTCTTTCGCATCTCCTACCTGGAATGTTCTTCTCAAACAAATACTTTTCTTTGCCAAAGTGTCCACTGCTTCCCAAGCAGCTTTCACTTCCGGTTTCTTCAGCTCTCCACCGTGGAACTTACGCCCTTCCGGTAAATGAGCATTTTGTCGGGTAATAGCTCCAATCCACTGCCCCGAAGATAACCTTTCGGGTACTGCCCGGAATTTCGCTTCATTGCTCCACTCGGAAGGTGTATCTGTTTCATCCCAAACACGAACGCGCCAACTATAATTAAATGAGTTATCAGGACGTATATCTGCCCCCTTTGTAGAAACTAACTGACTCTGCGAAGAATAAACCTTCCCACTATTCCAAACGGAACGCCCTGTAAAAGCTTCCCGAATATCAATCTCATAGGCAGATTGTCGTGTCCCATTTTCCGGCGATTCCATCACCCAGCCCAAACGGGGTGAACCTTCGACCACTACCAGTCCCTCCTGCATCTCACAGGTAAGACGACTGATGGTTATATTCTTCGCCTGTACAAAACAAGACAAACAAATTAGCAATGAAAGAAGAATCTTTTTGAATTTCATTTTTCAAGTATCTTTTATTTGTTCGATAAATGAGAATTTATCGGTTAAATGGGAATTTTGCAGTTAGGCTGAAAGCCTTACAATTATATATTTATTGGGGTGCCCTGAAAGGGCTTAATTATATAGCGTAGGGCAACGCCCTAC
>OLGI01000758.1_pt1 | contig 31817 bp, 29 predicted proteins | sample 1605221 | NCBI WGS metagenome assembly OLGI01 (sample SAMEA3888915, study PRJEB22519) | human gut metagenome | biome: human gut; feature: human-associated habitat; material: faeces | place: Denmark | collected 2010 | reverse complement strand
CTGGTCGGCCAACACGCCGCCAGCCGCGCCCATTGCCGCTTTGATCAGTCCCATAATTCTACTCTCCTTTTCCTGTTGTTGTATTTGATTTCAGCATTTGCTTTTGATCGCTTCTTATAAAGTCGCCTGTTTTTTAGGGAAAACGAGGCCTCAGCTCCCTCCCGTCAGGAAGGTGTCTCCACTGACATAAAACGGAGCCTGATCCGTAATGGGCCAGGTGAACCAGCTTACATCCCAGGGCCGCTTCATAAACAGGCACACCCGCGCCGTATCCTCCGGAATGGTGAGGGAGAAGAACAGCGGCTCATTGATCTTGATTTTCCCCTCATACACCACCTTCTCCGAGATCCAACTTTGTTGGGTGCCGTCATCGTTCAGCACCGGCGTTCCAACGCTGAATTGGATGTCCGTTTCGTACCACCGGCCCACCAGCAGCAGCTTATTCTGTCCGTTGGGTTCCAATGCGTTCATGGGGATCACCGACAGCGGCTCCGTCACCTCGGCGGGCGGGTCCCGCCAGAAGAAGATCAGCGATTTCTCCGGCTCCCCTGTCATGGCGTTCTCCAAGGTCGGCGGCAGGAAGCCGCTGGAGCGCATATAGGTGACGGTACGGATGCCCGCGCCCCCGTTCTTTTCATAAGGCATCCGCACAAGCAGGCTATTCCGGTTCGTCAGGGCGGCGAAAAACGCCGCGCCAGTCTCCTCATCGGTCAGCCGCACGCTCCAAGTCTCATTGGACAGCCCCGGCATCAGCGGTTCCTCTATCTGCTCCGCCAGCAGATGCTTTTCTGACCGGTATTGCGGGGTGTCCGTATCCAGCCCGGCGGCGTGGTACCAGTCCGCCCGTATCACATAGCCCTCCAACAGATCGGACCACAGGCGATCAAAGCACAGCATAGAGGCGATATGTTCCTCGTCGGGCCTGTATTCCCGGCCGTCCTCCTCATAGTGGGTCATGCGCCACGTTCCGTAGAGGTCCGCGATCCCCATCTCTCCGCCGGGGCCCGGCCGCTCTGCCGGGGCAAAGTAGAAGGTATCTCCGTAAGGGGTCTCGATCGCCAGAGAATCGGTGCTTTCGATCCGACCGTCCAAGGTCAGCGGCTCGCCGGTATTCATCGTTCCCGTCAACCGCAGGGTGCTGTCCGCGCCCAGCCACCAGTTTCCGTCGAGCAGGCTGGTATTGTAGTACGAGCCTAACACATCCCGAAACTGGGCCGTTCCGTCTTCGTTGAGATAGAGGTCCGCCCACCACGCCTCCGTGGGCATAGCACTGGTTTTCATGCAGTCATTCATGGCATCATAACTCTCGTGCCGCACAGCGGTCCAGTAGTCCGCGCTGAACGGTGTGGAGGTCTGCTGCCGGATATCCTCCGCGCTGTCGGCAGCAGAGGGTGGCGCATCCGTATTTGTGTCCGGCCCCGGTGTTTTGCCGCAGGCAGTCAGGCCGAGCCCCAGAAGAAACGCCAAGAAAAACGCGGTCCATCTTTTTTTCACAGCTGTGCCTCCTTTACGCTCAACAGTCCTGCGTCACCGGAATACGGATGCCGCTTGGGGACCTGAACGATTTCCAGAAGAGCCGTTCGCCGGCAAAGGGCTTGAAGCTCTGCCAACGGGGCGGTCTTTAAGCGGGTCCTGTCGGCTCCCTATCGTTTTTAATTCGCAGATCATATGGCCTAACTTCTGTATATCATGGAATCCCCGTTTTGTTAACCCTAATTTCCCCAAATTAGGGTCCCAAACATGAAATTTCCCGGAAAAAGCCGAAAAAGCACTGCTCAATCACGAACGCCCGTTCCATTTTATGGTTCTTCTTACAAAAAGCGTATGTCAGCCCGGCGACGGTTATCCGCCCTCACTTTCGCTCCCTCGGCTGTTATTTCGCACCCCCATAGGAAAAAAGGAGCCGGAACGATTGCTCGTTCCGGCTGGAAACTATGTGGCAGGCGCAGCGCGGTTTGCCCCTCTCAGAGCGTCTCCTTCTGTAAAGCCTGTACCAGTGGGAGTACCACTGCGCCCAAATTCTCCATAGCGTGGGCGAAATCGAAAAACTCCTCCGTCTGGCCCTCCCGGAACAGATGATCCGACACAGATTTGACCGCCACGAAGGGCACATTGTTCCGCAGGCACACCTGGGCGATCGCGCCGCCCTCCATCTCTGTCAGCAGAGGGTGGAACGTGTCCCGGATGAAGATTGCCCGGTCGCTGCGGACAGCAAACCAATCTCCGGTGGCCACCCGCCCCAGCGCCGCCTTGCGGCCCAGTGCTGCCAGCAACTCCACACACCGCTCCGGCTTCCAGGTGGGGAACGACACCCGGTTCACCGTGGATACCAATCCTACGGGATCACCGATGGCAGAGGTGTCCACATCGTGCTGCACAAAGTCCTCGGCGACCACCAGGCTGCCGGTGGGAAGCTCCGTCAGGCATCCGGCCACTCCGGTATTGACGATCATATCCACACCGTACTTCAGACACAGGATCTCTGCCGCCATGGCGGCATTCACCTTGCTGACACCGCCGGCGCAGGCAATGATCCCCGGTGCAGCCTCGTAGAACGGCACACCGGACACGGTCTCAAATGCCTCCAGCTCCTTGGCCCCCGGCAGGGCATGAAACTCCGCAGGCATGGCAAATTGCAATCCAATTTTCATTATATTACGCTCCTTTTTACCGTCTCATCAGGCTTTCTCCAAATACAGGCCCTTGTTCCCGAAGGGTATTTTTGAGAAAACCGCAAATTCAAAAACAAGAAACCAAAACTTTTAAAAGCAAAAAGAAAAGGAATTCAAGCAAAAGCCTGAATTCCTAAACTTTCTGTCAGGCGGCTTCAATTCGGATATTTTCGTCTTGGAAGCCTTGCACCGCAACGGCTTTGAGTTTTCCATAGAATTCAGAATGCGATTATTTCAAATTTTCTCTGACGCAATTCGAACCCCCGTCCGAATTCAACACAGGCATTATTCATCCAGCTTTTGAAACTCATCCAGCCGCAGTTCTCGTTTCAATTCTTCCTCTGTCGGCAGATAGGTAAAATACTTGGATGCGAAAATCTGGTGATTATCCTCTGGCAAAGTGTACTTCACAACAGCATCACTTTTATCGGCGCAGAGGACAATGCCAATCGGCGGTGTGTCCCCTTCGTTCATCAACTCACGAGTATAGTAGTTGACGTACATCTGCATCTGACCGAGATCCTGATGCGTAAGCTGCCCCATCTTAAGGTCAATCAACACGAAACATTTTAGGATGTAATTGTAAAACACAAGGTCGATGAAAAAGTTCTGACCATCCAGTGTAAACTTCTTCTGTCGTGCTACAAAGGAGAAGCCTCGTCCCAACTCCAGCAGGAAGTGTTGCAGGTGATCAATCAATGCCTGCTCCAATTCTCCCTCATAAACATGCGTATCCGGTTGGATTTGCAGGAACTCCATTACATAGGGATCTTTGATGATTTTTTCATATTCCGGTTTTGGCTCCGTCGTTTGTATCTCAGCAGCGACAAGCGATTTATCCTGGCTTGCCAAGATGCGCTGATAGTACATCGTGTGGATCTGCCGTTCAAGCTGCCGGACGCTCCATGCGGACTTCGCACATTCTTCCGCATAGAAGGCTCTCTCTTTCTCATTGGGAACCCGCATCAGTAGTCGGTAGTGCGACCAGCTCAATTCGGGACACAGTGTGTCTCGAATTGGATATGCGCAGTAGAACTGGCGCATCTTTCGCAAATTTGACTCGTCAAATCCCTTCCCGAATTCCGCCGTCAGATGTGAGGACAGGTACTGCAGCAGCTTTTTGCCATATCCTGCACGGTCATTTTCTCCGCAGGCTTTGTAGATCTGCTCACCGATTTCCCAATAGGCTGTCACCATTGCGGAGTTTACTGCTGCGCACAAACTACGCTGTGCAGACACAATGGAATGGCGGATTGAATGATAGGTTTGCTCTGTTGTATAGTTCGCTTGAAGCTCGTTATCCATTCTGTTCACCTCGCTCCTGCAATAATTCTCTCAGAAGTCCTTGGCATCCCGCCAACACATCCTGCCAAGTCCTTCATCACGAACTCCGCCATCGGGCTGTGGCAAATATTGCCCAAGCACACAAAGAGTATCTTCTTCATCGCACTCGCTCTCCTGAGATATTTCTTTTTTCAGTATAGCAGGAAATCGCCTGTTCGTCGAGAGGCATTGAAATGCATTCTTCTGCGAATGGTGCCAGTTGCTACACAATACACAAAGAAAATATTATAATATGGCGTTATCTTGAAATGAGGAGATGATGCTATGCCCAAGAAATACCCGCTCGAGTTCAAAAAGCAAGCGATTCGTCGCTATGAAAAGGGTGAGTCCATTCCGGCTCTCTGCCAAGAACTGCACATATCGCAAAGCACCTTCTATCACTGGCGAAACCAGTACCGTTCCATTCAGACATCTGCCCATACCTACACACCAGCGGAATTTGATGTTCTTGTCAGGCGGCTTCAAAAAGCGGAGCACAAGCTCTCTATTATTCAGTTATCCGGTTACCTGTCCAAAGTGCCTCTACAGGACAAGTTGGCCACTCTGGAGCATTTTCACAACGAAATGTCTGATTTGTACAGCGTTCACGAATTATGCGAAGCCTTGAATGTGTCCCGCGGTACATTCTACAATCACATTTTCCGCCGCGCAGATCGAAGCAAATACGAATCCGAGAAGGCTCACCTCATGCTGAAAGTAAAACAAATCTTCGATGATAGCGAACAGCGGTATGGCGCTGATAAGATCCGTGCTGTTTTGGCTGAAAATGGTCTGCGCATCAGTACAAAACGAGTCTTGTCCATTATGCAGGAGCTTGGCTTGCACAGTATTCGCGCCGACGCGAAAAAGGTCTACAAGAATCAAATGCGGAAGAAGCAAAATTTGCTTCACCGAAAATTTACCACGGATCACCCAAATCAAGTATGGGTGAGCGATATTACTTACTTCAAAATCAAAAATGCATGGGTCTATCTCTGCGCTATTATCGACCTCTTCTCCCGCAAAGTCGTAGGGTATCGAGTATCCCATGCAGCCAGTACTCGTCTCGTCACAACCACTTTTCGCAACGCTTATGAAGAGCGAGGTAATCCGAAAAATCTGACTTTTCATAGTGATAGGGGTGGGCAGTACATTTCCGCAGCCTTCAGTAAACTTTTACAGCAATATAATGTCAAACAATCCTTCTCAGCAAGCGGCACACCTCTCGATAATGCGGTCGCAGAAACATTCTTTGCCACATTTAAAAAAGAGGAGACCTACCGACGTGAATACACTTCTGAACGGCATTTTCGGAAGAGCGTGGATGAGTATGGAGAAGTACCATTCTTCCTTTTCCTCATCCCACACAGTACGAATGCGCTTATTCTCGAACAGTTGTATCTTATCGTTTTGTGCCATTTGAGTCACCTCATTCTCTCATGGATTCTTTCAAGAGTCCCCAACAGCCCACCAACACATCCTGCCAAGTTGCCTCGAAATCGCCGGTGTACCACGGGTCGGCAACATCGCGGGGGTGGTCGGTGTAGTCCATCAGGAGGTGCAGCTTGCCGGCAAAGTCGCCGCCGCAGATGCGGTGCATATTCCGCAGATTCGCGCTGTCCATGCCGATCAGGAGATCGTATTTTTCGTAGTCGGCATTGGTGAGCTGCCGAGCCGCGTGGCCGTCGCAGGAGATCCCATGCTCCGCCAGCTTGCGCCGCGCCGGAGAATAGACCGGATTGCCGATCTCCTCCCGGCTGGTGGCCGCCGATTCGATATGGAACTCTGACGCCAGCCCCGCTTTCTTCACCAAGTCCTTCATCACGAACTCGGCCATCGGGCTGCGGCAGATATTTCCATGACACACAAAGAGTATCTTCTTCATCGCTCTCGCTCTCCTGCGTTGCTTCTTTTTCACCAGTATAGCAGGAAACCGCCTGTTCGTCGAGAGAAGAATTTCGCCATGCCTGCGTTTTGATCGATTCCAATAATTTCGCTTTTTTCCATCCAAAACGCAGTGCGGCTCGGATGTACCACGCCCGTTCCTCGCTGCTGCCGCACCCCTCTAAAATCGCCACATTTTGCGTCCAGCCGAGGTGCATTGCCAGCCGCATGATTTCAGGAGTTTTCTCGTAGGCTGCGTAAAACGCCCGCATACGGCGCAGATTGCGGGGAGAGAAGCCCTCGGCTGCGGGATAGGCTGCTTGCAGGTATTCCGACGCCGCGACAGCCGCGCCTTTTTCGCCCCTGCCGCTGACCACCCGACCAATTTCGCAGTACAATTCCATCTGCGGGAGCTGTGCCGCCATAAGCGTGTCCAGTGTGGTGAACATGGTGGCGTAATCTGTGGGCTTGCGAATGTTCATGGGCTTTCTCCTTTCCGGCGCGGTGCGCCTGATCAATGCTCAAAGCAGAGAAAAGCACGGCGGTGTCACCGTGTTTTCCTCTGCTTTGACCTGCTTCAGATGATCCGCACGATCTGCTCCCACAGCAGGATGTGCTTTTCGTCAATGGCTTTGTTGTCGTGATAATGGCCGAACAGCCAGTAGTGGTATTTTGCTCTTTCCCGTACCTCTTGCAGGAAGTCCGTGAGCCGGTCCGCCTCGTTGTGGCGGCTTCCCATGAGGGCGATGCTGGTGGGAGCGCAGTGGGTGATGATGTAGTCCACCTGCCAGCCGACCGCGTCGAGGCTTCGCCGCGCCTCGGCATATTCCTCATCGGAGGGCAGCTCCTGCGCCCACCATGAAATATGGTTGATGCGGTATCTGGCTCTCGGTCTCCGCTGCAGCATCAGGAACTTCCGCCCAAAGTTTGGATCGTCCGGATCAAGAATGCCATCTTCAATGTCGTGGCTTTTGGCTCCGCCCATGGTGAAGAAGCGATATCCCTCCAGCTCGTATATCTGCCCCCGCATCAGATGCAGCACATGCGGACGGATGCGGTGTATTTTACCGCCCTGCCATTTCTCTGCAGGATAGCTTGCCAACGCATCATAGTTTTCATGGTTGCCGTCCACGAACGCCAGCGTGAAGGGCAGACTTTCCAGGCAGCCCAATGCTTCATCGTCCCGTGCATCTCCGAACCATATGCCGCCAAAGTCCCCTGTGACCACGACCACATCGTCCTTCGTCATCTGTGCCTGCTCCGGAAAGTATTCCGGCCGGAACCGTTCAAAGTTTCCATGGCAGTCGCCCGTTGCCCATATCATATCCTTTTCCTCCGTTTCGGTTGATCTATGCTCTGTTCGATTTCCTGTCCGTTCCGGAAGGTCACCCTGATTTTGAAGCCCTCCATCACCGTGACCTTCTCCAGCAGTTGGTAAACCGTTTTTTCGTCCCACTCCGTGATCTGCGCGCTGACCGCATCCAGCGCCGCCGCGGACGCCTGCAATCTGCGGCTTACCGCATCCTGCTCCTGACGGATCTGAAGGATGCCTGCTTTTCGCCGCTTGAGATCTTCCATCCCTTCGGACAGACTCTGAAACCGCTCCACGTACGTCTCTGCGTCATCGGCGTTGGCAGCTTCCCCAAGGAGCTTATCGAACTGCTTTCCGAGTTCCTCCATAGCCCGGTCGATATCGCCCAGGCTCATGCTCTCGCCGGGGATAGGCGCCAGCTCCTGCTCCATGGCGCTCATCAGCCGCGCGGACAGCATGCCGTGGTCGGACATGGAGGCGTTGACCGCGTTCAGGATTGCCTGTTGGAGCGGCGCTTCGTCCAGCGTGGGGGAATGCTCACAGTATTTCTTTCCGTAATCCAGACGGCTGCAGCAGCGCCACACGGTGCGCTTCTCGCCGTGCTGTGTCCACACCACGCGGCGGTAGGCCGTGCCGCACTCGCCGCAGAACAGCAGGCCGCTGAGCGCGTATTTCCCGCTGTAGCGGCCAAGACCGCTGGGTGCGCTCTTTCTCGTGCTGCCCTGCTGCGCCCTGCGCCGTGCCAGCTCCATCTGCACCGCGTCAAACTGCGCCCGGTCGATGATGGCGTCGTGGTGATTCTGAATGAGGTATTTGGGAAGCTGTCCCGTATTCCGTATCGCCTTCTTGCTGATACAGTCCTGAATGAAGGTTTTCTGCCGCAGCACATCGCCGCAGTACTTCTCGTCCGTCAGGATGGTTTGGAGATTGCTGGTGGTCCACTCCGTCGTGCCGAGGGCGTTCCTGCGTCCCTCGGACACAAGGCTCGTCCGGATATTTCGGAGAGGCTGTCCTGCCAGATACATCCGATAGATCTGACGGACGGTCTCCGCCTCCTCCGGCACGATTTCCATCTGACCGTCCGCACCTTTCCGGTAGCCCAGCAGGTACTTATACTGGATGCTGGCCCTGCCGTCCCGCATGGACTGCTGAACGCCCCACCTGACACGGGAGGATGTGGACTCGCTCTCCGCCTGCGCCTGCGCGCCGAAGATGGTGATGAGGAACTCGCTTTCCGGGTAGATGGAGTTGAGGCCATGCTCCTCGAAGATGACCGGAATACCAAGATTCCGCAGCTCGCGGGTATAGTTGAGCGTGTCCACGGTATTCCTTGCAAAGCGGGAGATGGATTTGGTGAGGATCAGGTCGATTTTACCCTGACGGCATTGGCGGATCATACGCAGGAAGTTCTTGCGCTTACTGGTGGAGGTGCCGGTGATGCCCTCGTCGGCGAATACCTCCATCATGGTCCATTCTGGATTTTTCATGATCTTTTCCGTGTAGTAGGCAAGCTGGTTTTCGTAACTGGACAGTTGCTCCTCGCTGTTGGTGGACACGCGGCAGTACGCCGCCACCCGCAGGTTCTTCTTCCGTTCCTGCTCCTCCGGTGTCTTTTCCCTTGCGGGAATTACAATGACCTTTCTCTCCGGTCTTGTCTCGACCATGAGTTTATCCCTCCATCCACTGGTTGTTTTTCAGCCGTATTTTGACCTCTTTACCGATATATGTAATCTGCCGGACGCTCTGCCGCAGTAGCTCTGCATCCAATTCGCTTAAGAGATGCTTCTCTCCGAACAGTTTCCGCAGCCGCTCCGTTTCATACTCCTCCGGCCCGATGCTGTCCAGTGCGGCGCCGGCGCAGTCCAGCGCCAGCTTTCGTGCCTGCTCCTCATCCACCGGTGGGCTACGGAGAAAGTTATCCAATGTCTGCCGCTGCTCTGCAAGGACGCGGCTGTTGTCCTTTGGCGCATATGTAATGAGCTGCGGGTCATGGATCAGCCGGTTCAGAATGCCCAGCACCTGTCGTTCCACATACCCTGGCGGTACGCCGCCGCAGAGCTTTCGCAGCTCCTTCTCTGCCGGCGTCTGCGTTCTCTCTGGTGCGGTCTGTATTCGGCGGTCCTGCACTGCTCGGAACAGCTCTGCCGGAACAAGCGCCGGAAATGGGCCGATGCCGGTATATCGCTCGTTTTCCAATATCCGTGCTACCATATTCTTGTTCCACTGCTTGTCCCCATCGTAGGGGATACCCTGCGCCTGAAGTCCTTCCGCTATCTGCCGAAAAGAGGCTCCGGCGAGGTAGTTTTGGTAGATTTTCCGCACTGCTTCCGCCTCTGCCGCGTGAGGAACGATGTCTCCGAAGCATCTCTGATAGCCGAAGGGTAGCTTTCGATTTCCCATTACCGTTTCGTCCTTTCGATGGACTCCGTCAGCTCCAGCCCGTTGATGAGCCGGAAGCGCAGGGTCTCATTGTCTGTTACGATGATCTTTTCGGCCAGCTCGCTGAACAACGCCTCGTCGAAGGACTCCAGTGTATCCGGCCCGCTGCGAAGGTGATCCAGCAGATCCTGTGTGCGTTGGATAGTATGGTCTTCCTCAGAGCGCAGAAGACGTTCTTTCTTCAATTTTGCTGTGCGGCGCTGTTCAGCCAGCTGATCGCTGCGGGATAGGAAAAGGTCAGGACTGACCGCGCCCTGCTGCTTGAGCAGGAGAAGAAGTCGTTCCTGCCCTGCAATGTCTGTGATTTGTTTGTTCAGCTCCACGACGCCCTCGCTCCAGAGAAGGCTTTCATTTCTGGCGGTGCGAAGATCTGTGATGAGCTGCGTGAGAATGCCTTCACCATGGCGCTTGAGCTTGAAGTACAGGCGGAGGAAGGCTTGCTGGAGCTGCGTCTCCGAAGTGCGGAGCGATGTACATTTTTTGCTGCCTCTGTTCTTTGCCTGACACTCATAAGAATGGGTATTTCTGCCGTATATGCTTCTGAACGGACCGCCGCAGATACCGCAGCGCAGTCGTTTGCGAAGTATATCACCCTCGCGGATCCTTGCCGGACATTGCTTGCGGGATAAACGCAGCTGTTTTGCTTTCAGGAAGGTTTCCCTGTCAATGATGGGCAGATGTGTATCGGGCAGATAATACTGCTCCAATTCTCCTTTATTCTTTTTGGCTCGATGGGGCAGTTCTCTGGTCTGATAGGTTTTCTGCCATAATGAATCCCCAACATATCGCTCGTTGGATAGGATGTACTCTATTGTACTGATTCTCCAGCACTGTGTCTTGGAAGATACTCGCCGAGGGATGCTTTCCAGATTCAGCCTGTTCGCAATTGCCTGCATACTCTGTCCTGCAAGATAACTCGAAAATATACCTTTTATGGTCTCAGCTTCCTCCGGACAGATTCTGATTTGTTTATCTTTGATGTTGTATCCGTATGGCATCGAGGAAGGCAGGAACGTTCCCGACCGCATCCGCATCCGGTAGCTCCACCGCATCTTCTCGGAGATGGATTCGCTTTCCTTCTGCGCCAGCGTTGCGAAGATGGCGGTAAGCATCTCGCCGGTGCTCTCTGCCGTATCGATCTTCTGTTCCTCGAACAGGACGCTGACGCCGAGTCCTGCCAGCTCTCGCACCGCCTCCAGACTCTCCTTGGTGTTGCGGCCGAAGCGGGAGATGGACTTGACGAGGATGCGGTCAACGCGCCCCTTTCGGCAGTCCTCCATCATCCGCAGGAAGTCCTCACGCTTGTCAATGGATGTGCCGGTGATGCCCTTATCGGCATAGATATCTGCCAGCTCCCAGTTTGGGTTTCCTGCGATGAGCTTGGAGAAGTAGGCATTCTGTGCCGCGAAGGAATGTGCCTGATCCTCGGAGTTGGAACTGACGCGGGCGTAGGCGGCCACGCGGAGCTTTCGACTAATTTCCGGATCGTTTGCCGGAATCGTAATAACTCTCGGCGCTGCCAGCGCCAGCGAGCCTTTCGTTTTTTCCTTGCCGCTCATTCCACTGTCACCCCCTGTTCAGCAACACACAATACCATTGAAGTCCGAAAATATCCATACCCAAAAGGAAAGAAATTCAGAGAAAAATTGCAATGTCCGCGCCCATATCCACGCGCAGCCGCGCAGCGATTTTCTTCGCTTCGGAATCGCTGATCAGCTCCAGTGTCAAAAGGCGGCGCAGAAGAGTCAGCAGACCCAGATAGTCTATATTGGCATTCATAATGTTTTCCTCATATTTGTGAAAGCGGGAGCCGCCGCGCATGGTTTTGGCGGCATGATGCATTGCCCATAATGCGGGCGGCTCCCGCTGTTTTGAGATAATCTTTTACTCAGCCCTATTCGACACTACTCCCCGGACTGTTAGGCGGCTGAACGAACCGGCGCTTGGCAGCGCCCAACAGGACTCTCACCTCCCGAGGATCTCTCGAGCTGCCCCCATTGCTTGCATCTGTGGCTGGACAGGCTGTTTGTTCAGGGCTGACGGGATCATTGCAAGACAGATCGCCGCATCTGCTTTTGGCTGGATGAGTTTCGCTCCGCACCTTAAAGGCCGTTCGTTGACATCGGACGATTGTCCGATGCAGGTGGTCTTCGCGCACCCGCCGCATCGCTGTTCCCCCTCGTCAGGGGGCCGTCAGCCGACGTTATTCGTCGCCGGATATGACTGCCGGGGGCAGTGTTTTTCAAGGTACGAAAAGCCGTCGTCTTTGGCTTGAGTAAATTGTAACTCTGCCAAAAGGATTTTTGTATGGCGGGGTAGTCCGGGTTTTGGGGCAAAAACCCGGACTGTCAGAACGGGTTTTCATAAATTGCCGCCATCTGGTCGTGGAGCTCCTGCAGTCTGCCAATCAGTTCCTTCATCTGAAGCGGGGTGTGCGCTGTCCCTTTCAGCAGATAATCAAGAGAGGTGTCTACCGCTTCGGAGATATCCAGCAGCAGATCGATGGACACACCGCGTTTGCCATGTTCGATTTTGCTGAGGTGATCTATGCTGATATTAAGTGCTCCTGCCAATGTCTCCTGCGTCATCCTCCGCCGTTTCCGCAGAGTCCTCAGCCGACCCCCGAATTTGGCCTGATCAAAGTACATTTTTCGCCCTCCGTTTCTGAAAGATTTGGTAAAACCATTTTTCAAAAACGGAGGAGCGCGGCAGAAATAGAAAAATGCGCACAGCCGACATGGCTGTGCGCATATGCGGGCAAGGCCCACTATGGGCGCTATAATAGTCAGGTTTGCGGAAAGCATACCGAGTCCGCGAAAGCAGGACGCTTCCGGGCTTCGGCAATGGGTGTAATGCGAGATCTGCCCGCAGTCAATGCCAACGAGACCGTTTACCGAAACGCTCTCATTTTAGCGATACTCCTTGCTGCCAACTCCTTTTATCATACCAGCGCCCCTATTGCACGAATAAAAGTACCGCTTTTTTGCCGCTCTCACCTATATAGTATCCGAAAAACGTTCTTTTTTCAACACTAACAAGTGTCCCAGGGTGAACAAAGGTAACTGGCAAACGGAGCATGAAACTACCCGGATCTCTGTAAGGAACCCGCATGAAATGCACACGGTTAATAAAGAAGCACGGAGAGATTTTGGGAAGCGGCTACCGATAAGGAGCCGCAGAATAAAGCAGGGTTTGGGGAAGGCACTCCCTAACAAGATTCCGACGGGACGGAATGAGCGGCAGGCGAAATCTGGCTCTGGCAATTCAGCTCTGCCTTTGCCGCAAACTGCGTATTTCTTCCTTTTATAACCTGCAACACCAGATACCCGATAGATGTGTGTTGACTGCATTAGCTTTTTCAATGCCCATGCCGTGATTCTTGGTCTAAGGGCGGTAGAAATTGCCGCTCCGGCATGATATGATAAATTTGTAAAAAGTTTTCCCGTCCGCGCAATGAAAGACGATTTTTGTTGTCTATATTAAGTGAAAGGCCTTTACACGGAAAGAAAGGAGGGCGCAATGAGAGACCGCGAGATCATAGAATTGTACTGGGTGCGTAACGAGAGCGCGATTACCGCCACCGCAGAAAAGTACGGTAACTACTGCCATACGATTGCATATAACATACTGCGTAACAAAGAGGATGCGGAGGAATGTGCCAACGATACATACCTCCGTGCATGGAGTTCGATTCCGCCGCAGCGTCCGAACCGTTTGTCGATCTACTTAGGGAAAATCACGCGCAACCTCGCTCTGAACCGTTATAAGCGGTATACTGCCGAAAAACGCGGACACGGACAAGTAGTCCTCGCGCTGTCTGAGCTGGAAGCCTGCGTTCCTTCGGAAACGACTGTGGAGCAGACCATCGAAGAAAATGAGTTGGCTGCCGCCATTGACCGCTTCCTGTATGCAAAGCCCAAGCTGAACCGTAACATTTTTGTCCGCAGATACTATCATCTCTACGCAATACGGGATATTGCGGACGCATACGGAATGAGCGAGAGCAAGGTGACGTCTTTGCTTTTCCGTATGAGAAACGAATTGAGACGATTTCTTGAAAAGGAGGGAATTATGCTATGAAAACCGAAGTTCTTCTTCGTTCGATCGGAAAGATCAGCGACGAGCTTATCGCTGACGCGGAAAGCGAAGCAAATACCAAAAGAAAGCCCGGTTGGGCCAAGCTTGGAACAATGGCTGCCTGCCTTGCACTGGTTCTCTGTACTGGCATCGCCACACATGCCATCCGAAGCAATGCGACAGCAGGCACCTTCACAATGGATGTCAACCCCAGCGTGGAATATACGATTGCCAAGAGCGGCGCCGTCAAGAGCATCCGCAGCCTGAACAGCGATGCGGATGCTGCACTCAGCGGCATTGTGCCGGGAAGGCAGAGCGTCGAAGCTGCCTTAACGCGCACGGTCGCCGCCTACGAGGCCTGCGGATATATGAAAAACGGCGAAGCGACTGTTCTGATCTCTTTTGATTCCCGTCTTGATGCGAACGCCGAGCTAAAGGCATCGCTCTCTGCGGAGATCCAGCAGACCCTGGAGCAGACCGATGCCGTCGGCACACTGATTTTCCACTCCGAACTGACGGAAAACGCCGAAGCAGCAAAGATCGCCGAGGAATTCCATGTCTCCCTTGGCCGCGCCGACTGTATCCTTACCGCAGCAAATAAAACCGGGCTGCCCACGGACGAGGTCGCCCGCATGTCGTTGGACGAGCTTCTTAAATTTCAGGAGGCTTCCGGCATTGCTTCTGTCAGTGTATCGAAGTTCATCTCCTTGGAGGACGCAAAGAAGATTGCAATGAAGGACGCGAAGCTTGATGAGCTGGCGCAGAAGATCGTGTTCACCCGAGAGGAGCTGAACCGCAATCAGGGCAAGCCCTGTTACCTGCTGGAGTTCTACACCGGGACGAATCAATATTTCTACCAAATCGACGCAAAGAGCGGCAGCATTATTTACGCCGGGAAATTTATCACTCTTTCCGAAGCGAAGAAAATCGCTCTGGATGATGCCGGATGCAAGGATAAAGTCGGCTTTACCGAGGAAACCCTTGTGAGCGGCGGCATCAAAACGCCTTACTACCGGCTCGTCTTTGCCGATGCAAAAACACAGTGGACATACCGCATTGATGCGGTGCTGGGCATCGTTCTGGAGAAAAAGCAGAAAGAGACCGCCACAACGGAAATCGACACTGCAGATTTCATCTCTTTGGAAGAAGCAAAGAAGATCGCCCTGAAAGACGCGGGACTTGATGAAGCCACACAAAAGATCGTGTTCACCAGAGAGGAGCTGAGCCGCAATTCGGGCAAGCCCTGCTATATCCTTGAGTTCTACACCGCGAAGAAGCAGTATTCCTACAAGGTGGACGCCAAGGACGGCAGCATCCTCGAGGCATACCACTTCATTCTTCTGGCGGACGCGAAGAAAATCGCACTGGACGATGCCGGGGTCAGCGAAAAAGTCACCTTCACCGAGGAAACGCTGGTTGCCGGCGGCATCAAGTCGCCCTATTATTCCTTCGCCTTTGAAAGCGACACCGCTCGCTGGACTTACAAAATCGACGCCGTTCTGGGCAGCATCATGGATAAGACCTACGATAAGATCGTCTCCCCTGCACCCGAGTTCATCGGCTTGGAAAAAGCAAAGCAGATCGCCCTGAAGGATGCGGGGCTGGACGAAACAGCGCAGAAAATCGTATTCACCAGGGAAGAGCTGAGCCGCAATTCGGGCAAGCCTTGCTACATTCTGGAGTTCTACACGGACAAGTGTGCGTATTCCTACAAGGTCGACGCAGTATCCGGGGAAATTATCGGGAAGAAAACCGAGTGGTTTTCCCGTCAGGAGTCCGAGACTGTGCCGGACACGTCTCAAAATTCCGATTCCAAGCAGCGCAGGGGAAACTAATCAAAACATGACTCGTTCAAGCCATAGAAAATGGGGACAGGCTATAAATGCTTGTCCCCATTTTGCTAAAAGCAACAGACTTGTGGGCGCTATCTTTGCTAAACACATAGGCTCAGTATCGGCAGCCGCTTCCGAAAATCTATCTCTACCTTTTTATCCGTCTGACTGCACCGTACAGCGAGGAACGGAAACAGGCAGCGAGTGAATGGGCGAAGAAGAATGGAATCAAAGGCTGATGTCGAAATGTTCAAAAATCTTTGTTATAATTTTTTGAAAAGTGTAACCTCGCAATCCTAAACGGTGCTTATTAGGGTGAAGGCCTTTCAATACGGTAAGAAAGGAGATGAAAGCCTTGGACGATAACAGAATCGTTGAATTATATTTGCTGCGTGATGAAACAGCAATCAAACAGACCACAGAAAAATATGGTAGTCGCTTGCGCTCTCTGGCTTGTGGAATAGTCAATGACCAGCAGACAGCCGAAGAATGTGAAAACGATACTTACATGGAAGCGTGGAACACCATTCCACCTCATGAGCCAAGAAGCTATTTGTATGCGTTCCTTGCTCGGATCACTCGTCACATTTCTTTGAATTGCTGCCGTGACCGCAACCGATTGAAACGCAGCGCATTTATATGCGAACTCAGCGCAGAGTTGGAGCAATGCATTCCTGCACCCGATGATGTTGAGTGCCGCATAGATGATATAGCATTGAGTGACGTAATCAACAGATTCCTCAGCAAGCTGGATAAGGAAAAAAGAAACATTTTCATTCGCCGGTACTGGTATCTGGATTCCATCGCTGCCATCTCCGAACGCTTTGCCTTGTCCGAAAGCAAAGTGAAAACTATGCTCTTCCGTTGCCGTAATCAGCTTCGAGAGCATCTTGAAAAGGAGGGTTACATTTTATGAGAGGAAATGAGTTTTTGGATAAGATGGAACTTATTGATCTCGCCTATGTTGAAGCGGCAGACGCAAAGCCGAAAGGAAAGAAAAATATTTGGGTTAAATTGGGAGCTATGGCGGCGTGTCTTTGTTTGGTAATTGGCGGATTTGCCGCATATCAGGCAGGAATATTTAAGCCACTGGCAGGCACAGAAGAAAATGACACAGATACAGAATCCGCTGCATACGGTTTCTATCTTAATGGGAACCATACTGTCCTGTATTTTCCAATCTCTTTTGAAGAACGTCGACAGTATGAACTTGTTCCAGATGATGCAGTCGGTCTGAGCAAGAATAATATCTATAAAATCACGGAAGCTGATCTTGGCGATCTGATGGGCATTGTAACGGACTGTGGTTACGAAGCGCTAAACGGTTGTAACGTTTACCATTTTGCCAAATACCCGGCAAAGGATTCTATCTGTATTGTAGATACACCAAGCGGTTATGCTTTCTACGTTGGCAGCTGGCTGAATGTTGGAAATGAGATTGGCGCAAGCTCGGATGTGCTTTTGTCAGCATACGATCTGCCGGCTTCGCTTGAAAAGATGGAACTCCTTACCCCTGATTTTGGGCATATAACGGATATTGAAGATGCAGCTATTATTGAATCCATCTTTAACATTCTCTCCGGAAAAACCAACAGCGGTCAGGAAGCAAATGAACGGCGCTTTGCACAAGCGTGGTATGATGCTTATGGCAACGATGATGTGTACTACAGTGAAGCGTACGGACATTGTATGTATCGGGAGAACCCCTCTGACGAAGAACCAATCACATACACAGACAACGAAGGAAACACAGTCGTACAAAATTCCGCACACAATACCTCCGTTTATGATAAAGCGCATGAACTTTGGTCAAAGGGGGAGCGTGTGATTAAGATCACAACGGTGAAAGGATATCGACTAACGATTGATTATTTCCCGTCCATTTGCACATTCATTTGTGGAGATGGGTACTATGAACTTTCTTCCGATGAAACTGAAGCTATGAATTTGCTCTTACAGATTACTGATTAACGGAACATCCCTTTGGAACTAAAGGCGCATTTCTATACAGGGGCAAGCCCTGTATGTGCGCTCTGCGAGGCAGACAGCCCGGACACCTGAAAGTCCGGGCTGTTTTGCGTCACTTCGTTCCGTACAAGGAGCTGCGCCCCTTGCGCCGCTTTTGCGGCTATCCCTGCGGACTTTGCGGAGGGAATAATCTGCTTTCAGCAGACAGTCCCCGCCGCAAAGTCTGAAACTCCCATACTGTCAGCCAGACCGTCTACTGAAAATGTGGGCGGTCTTTTTTGTCCCATCTATCCTATCCATCCCATCAAAAGGAGGTCATGTACTATGCCGAAACAGAAAACCATCCCCGAACTGAAGGCCGAGATCGCTGACAATGAGCGCCAGCTTAGGCGTAGCCGTTATACTCTGCTGCCGCGGGCTTTGCGGAGCCCGAGCCGCCGCAGCCGACAAGCAGAGTAAGGAGCAGGAGTGCTGCCAGCAGGAGGGATATCTGTCTTTTCATTTCATACACCTCTTTTCAAATCGTATGTGGGCCGATCTTTCATCAGATAAGACGAGAACATACAGGAAAAAGTTCCCAAAGTGCTGTTCCTACAGAACCCAATGAATTCAGACATCTGCGGGCATATCAACTGCGTTGTAGTCGTATGCGGCCGTTTCCTTCCTAAGATCGTTGGAGCGGTTGATCTTTTCGGACAGGCTTGCAAGGAAGCATTGCAGGAGCTTGACGCCGATGGCGGGATGCTCGTTCAGAAGGCGCTTTAACCGCATCTTGGAAATGCACAGCAGCTCTGTGAATTCCTCCGCTGTTCCGCTGAGGCGGAACACGCTTTGGGAAAGGCAATTTTCCCCCAGAAAGCTCCCTTGTGTGAGGTACGCGATCTCCAGCGGCGCGGAGCCGCTGCTTGCTTCCCGGTTGGCCACCAGTCGGAGCTTTCCCTTGAGTACCAGACAGACCTCCTCATTATGATCCCCACTGGTAAAAACCGTTTCATGCTCATAGTAGGTTTTCACATGGCAGTAATCATGGAGGATCGTGCGCTCCTGTTCCGTAAAAACGGAAAATACAGGAAGCTTTGCCAGTACAGTCAACAGCTCTTCCTGCGTGAGTTTCCGGCGGTGCTCCCTGTCCAGATGGATCTCCGGCGCGGAGACATTGTGCCGTTCCAGCACAGCCCGGACGGCGTACCGCTCTTGCCGCACAAGATGGATGAGCTTCTCCCACTGTGATTGGGTTTCCAGATAAGCGCGGAAGGCGTCGAAGACCGGCGGAGCATCATGCTTGGCAAGGTAGACGTTGCGCATGGCCTCCATGGCGGCGTCAGAATCGCCCTCCGCAAGGTACTGTGCGGAGAGCATCATGCTGCTTCGGTAGATCTTCTCCTCCAGATCCGGCTGGAGAAATTCCCCCGGATAGGGATCAAAGTCCTCCGGGCTGACGTGAACCAGATTCCCCGTTGTTCTCTGCCCTGCCACTTTTGCCCGCTGGTACACAAAGCGGTAGATATCCTCCCGCAGACGTTTCCACTGGGGGTGGGACTTGGGCTGCGGCAGATGTTTGATGGACAGGGTGTTGTCCAGAAAGAAGCTGAAGCCGAACATCCGGCTGTTGATGAGGTAGTCCACATCTTCGCCCCGGGTCACAAGGGGATCGAAGGGCACGCACTCAAAAAGCTCCCGGTGCAGGATCATGGCGCCGCCGAAGACAAAGGGCGTGCGCTTGAGGCGCGGCCCGCTGCCGATGATCTGGTCAAAGGCCCGCGCCTTGCAGCCGAAGCGGTCCCAATAGGTCATCCACGGCTCCGGCTTCACATCATCATAATACTGCCCTTTGCTGTTGAGGTAGTAGCCCGCCACGCCGTGGACAATGTCGCCGTAGACCCGCCTTCCCAGAAACTCCAGAGAGCGCGGCACGAAGTCCGGCAGTTCAAACCCCTCGTCATCATCGATCAGCAGCGCGGCGTCCGCCGTCAGAATGGAGGCCGCCAGCAGGCAGATGTTGCGCACGTTGGAGTAGCCAAACATGGACAGGAGCTTTGCTCCCTGGTCATTCAGGCCTGCGGTGCGCAGAACCCCGGTCATTTCCCGCAGGTCGCCTGCCGTGAACAGGTAGGTTTCCGCATTCAGCTGTGCTCTGCGCGTGATGCGGAGCACCTGCCCGTAGGCTTCCTCCTCCACCTCCGGCGTGGTGGGGCAAATCAGGATCACCAGCTTGAAGTCCTTTTCATGGAACTGCTTCATGCTGAGCAGGGTGCGTTCCAGCGTCCCCTCCTGATCCACCGGCGTGGGATGGTCATAGACCGCGTCCCCCTCCCGCCACAGCTCGCCGGTTCTGCGGCACCAGTAGGTGGGAATGATCATGGTTTTTCTCATACTGTTTCGCTCCTCCTGCGCGTATTAGGAAAGCACGGAAGCATAGACATCCTCCAGCTTTGCCACAAAGAGCTCCTGTGCGAAGTTCTCGCGGGCATACCGGGCGATAAACGCCCGCCGCTCCGGGGCTTCTCTGCTGTGAGCCAGTTCCTCTAAAATCGCGCCGCAGAAGGCGTCCTCGTCATTCGATGAAACCAGTGTGCCTACAGAACTGTTGATAAATTCCGGTAGCCCGCCCTCGTTGGAGCCTACGACAGGCAGTCCGCAGGCCATGGCCTCTAAAGCGACAAGGCCGAAAGGCTCGCGGCGGGAGGGCATGACGAACACATCTGCCGCGTTGTAGAGCCTCCGCAGCTCATCCTGCTTCTGGTTCCCAAGAAAGAAGGTATGCCGCAGACCCAGCAGCTTGTGGAGATCCGACAGCTTTTCCCGTTCCTCGCCGTCTCCGGCGATCAGGGTGACGATCTCCCGTTCCGTCAGTCGCTCATAACGGTGTGCCACCCGCAGCAGCGTATCCACACCTTTGAATTCCGCCAGTTTTCCGGCAAACAATACAATGTATTCCCCGCGGTAAGGCAGACCCAGCGAGTCAAAAAGCGATTCTCTGTCTACTTCTTCCGGATAGAAGATGTCCTCGTTATAGCCGTTGGGCAGCAGCAACAGCTTGTTCGCGCAGGAGGGCAGCACGGAAAGGGCAAGATCCCGGTTGTCCTGTGAAATGGCAAGCACCTTTGCGCTGCCCGCGATCGCCTCCTCCGCAAAGCCGCGGAAGACCGGCCATTTTCTGCAGCCCATGAGGTCTGTCCCGTGGATGGTGACAACCAGCGGGATATCGCACAGAGAGGCAAGCCAGGAAAGACACCATGCGTGCTGGGCATGAATGACGTCCGGCTGAAACTCCCGCACCGCCTGCCGCAGGACAGAGGAAAAGAGCGTAAGATACTGCGCCAGTTCGCCGCTGCTGAGATCCGCGAAGGTAGTCCGGCTCTGGGGGTGGGTGGTAAAGCAGGGGAAATTAAAGGGAAGCGAACTCCACGACGCTTTTCCCGCTGAAAACATCACGGGAAACATGCGGATGCCGGGAAGCATCAGCACCTGCCGGTTTTCCGGAAAGATGACGCAGACCTCGTGCCCACGCTTACGCAGATGCAGCGCGATGTTTTTGGTGTAGGTGCCGCTTCCGGAGCCCTCCAGAGGAAAATGATTGATCAGCAATACTTTCATCGTCCAAACCACCTTTCTGTCAGTTCGTTCCATGCCTCCTTCGACTTCTGATACTGTCCGATCATATCCGGCAGCCACGATTCCGCCGCAGACTGAATATCCGGAAGATACAAAAACCGCCTGTCGTTGGTATAGCGGGCCAGTGCCTTTGCGCCTGCTGCCAGCTGGCGGTTTCTCTGGGTAAACTCAGAGGGGGTATGTCCGGTCTTCCAGCGGAAAAATACATTGCGCCCGATCCAGCCGGTACAGGCATAGTAGAGCCTGTCCCGGACACGGCTGTCATTCCGGAGATCCGGAACCTTGGGATAATCTCCGTAGGTGTCATGGAAGATAGGTGTCTGGATGTCCAGACATCTGATATGGCTCTGGGACGCGGCCATTCCCATGAGGGTATCTTCTCCCCGGGCAAGAAGCGGCGTCCTGTTGTAGAAATAGTAGGGGGAGAAAAACGGCGGTAGCGTTGTCAGTGCGCTCATGCGGATGCCAAGGTTTCCGCCTAAAACCTTTGTGGTGGGCTGCGGCTCGGCGTTTTGATCTTCCTGAATAACAAGTCCGCGATGAGCCTCACTGTTTTGCCAGAAATCTGCCATAGATTCCTTGTGAAGTCCCCAGAGCAGGTCCTTCATACCGTCGAACGAAGCCGGAGGCAGGATGTTATAGCCGCTGTAATCGCTGCTGGTAACATCAGCTCCCAGAGACAATCCATGCAGATGTGCGCCGATAAAGTCGATCTCCTCGGACTGAACCGCCCCGTCCGGCGTCTTGCGCAGCACCTCCGGCCGCACATCGGAGTCCACAAAAATCAGATAGTCCGTGCCTGTGAACATCGCCTCCATCAGCGCCTGATTCCGGTTGAATCCATAGGGGATCAGACCATGGGCATCGATCAGAGGGCAGTACAAAAGCTGATGGATGGAAGAATGCCGGACGCCAATCTCCTTCATGATCAGATGCGCCCGCTCATTGCTCTGGAGCTTGATCAAAGAGAGGTTTGTCCTGCTCCGCAGTTCCTCAACTGCCCCGGGATCCGCCTGATGAGAATATACAATAATCACACGGTCAAGAGCGTGCCCGTGTTTCTCCGCGTTGTCCAGAAAGTCTGTCAGCGGATGTGCGGACAGAATATCCCTTACGATCATTCCTATGGCAATTCTCATAAAATCAGCCCTCCTTGTTCTCTTTTGTATGTCCGCACTTTTCCCTTTGAGAAAAGAACAGGCATGAACGGAGCAGGGAGGGCTTCTATAGCATTCTATGTGTTTGATACAGCGGAACTGTATGAGGGGGCTTCACCGTCCCAAAGGCGCCGCTGCTGTGGTAAGGCGGCAATAGGAACAATGATAGACTTTCGGGCGCTCCGCTGTTCTTGTGACTGGCATTTTCTGATGTCATGCCGTCTGCATTTTCTGCCTCCTTCGCGCTGCCTGATCTCAATGAAAAAAGTGATGGGCGGTGCAGTTTGATTTTCTCGTTCTGACGAGAGCACGCTTTTGGATACATCTCTGGTGAGAGGATAGAAAAAGCGCGCAAGCAGACCGTTCGGTCCAGCTTACGCGCCTCTAAAACAGGTTCGATTTTGCCAGCTTCTCCCATGGAGGCTGTGCCAATATCGCGTTCGCGCAAAGCCGGACGTGATGCAATCAATAATATACATGGCGGCATCCCCCTTTCTGTCAATAGTCCTTGCTGTGCTTTATCCAGAGTATTTTTTATGCTTCTATTATACATGACAATAAGGACCTTTTCAAGAGAGACTTTTCCTTCCCGCTTTTTTGCTTTTTTGAGATCGACTGCTGTTCTGTCGCCATGTTCAAGCTTCAAATCCGACAAGAACACCGCCGCACTCCGCATAGTAGCTGCAAAGCCCCCGAAGAGGATAACTCCGGATATTTGCATCCGGAAAGCGGCGGATAATCGCTGCGCGAAGATTTTCCGTGGAGTCTGCGTTTCTGCAATGCCCGATTCGGACGCGGCCGCCTGTATATCCGAGCCGTTCCATTTCTTCCTGAAGGAATTCCGCCGTTCTTTTCCTGCCGCGGCACTTGCCAGCAGATCAAGCGTTCCCTCATCACTTGTCGTTCCCACGGCGCGGATGCCGAGCATCCCTGCCGCCACGGCTGCAAGCTTGCCCACGCGCCCGTTCTGCGCAAGATTGTGCAGGGATTCCAGTGCGAAAATCAGGTGCGTGCGATGCTGATAGTCCTGCACAGAACGGCACACGGCATCAAAGTCCGCCCCAGCCGATAATTCAGAAACAGCCTTTTCGATGAGGAGAACGATTTCCGGGCCGGTCGATAGGGAGTCTATGATGCAAATCCTCCGGGACGGGCTGTGTTCCTCGCAGTTCAGTTTTGCGGCGCAGGCCGCTCGAAAGCTTCCTGAGAGCCCGCTGGTGATCGTAAAGGCAAGAACATCATCGTCTTCTCCAAAGGCCCGCTCCCAGTCAGCAACACTCGGACAGGCGCTATAGGAGCGCCCCTTTGTGCTGCGAAGGGTATCTACCATTGTTTCAACGTCAAGCGAAGCATCATCGCGAAATTCTTGCGTTTCCGTGCGGATGGTAAGCGGCACGCTGACAAAACTCACTTCATCCAAGGTGATAAGATCGCAGCTCGAGTCTGCAACGATTCGAATCCTGTTCATATGGTTTCCTCCGTAGTTGTTGAAAACTTGTTATCGGTTTTTGAAAAACCGATATAAACGAGACTATCAGATTATCAAACTATTGTCAACGGTTTTTCAATAACTTATAAATATGTTTTGAATAGCTGTTGAATTCTCTTTGTTGGCGATATATAATAGCAGCATGAAAAAGGAACTGAAAAACAGAATGAGGGAGGATATCTCCGGATTCCGTCTGCCGCGTTATGAACAGATCCCTGATGTGGGGCTGTACCTGGAGCAGACAGTTCGCTACGTCAATTCTTTCCTTGCGCCGTTGGGGGAGGTGGAGCTGACGGCATCCATGGCAAGTAATTACGTCAAGCATAAGCTGCTTCCCGCCCCCCGGAAAAAACTCTACTCGGCAGAGCAGCTTGCGCGCTTGATGTTCATTGCGGCGGTGAAACCGGTCGTTCCATTGGACGGGCTTCGACTGATGTTCAGCATTCAAGCGGAAAACTATGAAATCCAAACTGCCTACGATTATTTCTGCGATGAGTTTGAGAATATGCTCGGTGCGGCATTTGGAGTTGCGCCTGCGATGCAGGGAATTGGGGAAACGGAGTCCGACGAGAAGGATCTTCTCCGCAATACGATAACAGCAGTAGTCAATAAGGTCTATCTGGATCGCTACCTCGCTTTTTATAGGGAAGCACAGGACGCTGCACCCTCTGAGCAGGAATAAGTAATCGATATAATTACGAAGAAGTTCCGGACATCCTCGGATGTCCGGAACTTTTTGTGCGTGGCTGTGCAGTGCTCATGACGCTAAAAAACGACTGACCCCCGATCGCGTTTCCGTGGTACTGCGATCAGGGGTCAGCCTTCGTGAATATTGGGATCTCTCATATTCAGTTCTCCTTGGATCGTTTTGCGTGGGCGGGTCTTGGTTTGCCATGACGCCGAATGCCACCTGCTCCATTTTTCACTCTTACGTTCTTCAAGTGCCGTGTTACGGTCTTCTGCGTGAGTGACGCTGCATGGTTAAGAGTGCGGCTCATTGACACCTTCGGAGCCATCTTCCCTATCGGATCAGCTTCCAACAGAGGAACTTAACTCTTCATTGGACTCACCCTTTCTGTACTTAAAGCATACCAGAGAAAGCCTTTATTGGCAAGCGGCAAAATCAACAAAATCAACAAAGCGACACGATGTAAAACATGGATTTTTGCATATTTAGTTGAAATTGCTTGTAAGACACGAATTCTTCTGATATAATTAATTTGTTGCAAGTCGCCAGCTTTGGCGGCTTTTTTTCCTGATCACAGGCGGTGAGGAGTCTGAGTTTGCTTTTAAGCGTACTTTGCCATCAAAAGACACCTCTTGCACCAGAACCGGCGCAGGTGGAGAGTTGCGGTAATGTTCGAGATCGCTATATAGGCTATATTGTACAGACACTCGAGCATCACCTTAGCATAGAGCCAAAGCGGGAGTGAGGTGATTGCTTGCTGATATAAACCACGTGGATTGGAAACCGTATTAAGTTTTGAAATAGACCCACCTAAGTTTAATTTATATTAGTGTTGACAAAATGGTTTAATAATGTTAAACTCATAATAAATCTAATGGCATTAAACCATCAAGGAGTGTATGTAGTGGTAGATTATAAGTTAGGCATTATGGAAACAAGATTTGCAGAGTTAATTTGGAATAGAGAGCCGATAACTTCCGGCGAACTGGTTAAACTGTGCGAAAGAGAACTGGAATGGAAAAAATCGACAACCTATACCATGTTGCGCCGACTTTGCCAGCGGAATATTTTTCAAAACAAAGATGGCATGGTGACGGCAATCCTTTCAAAGCAAGAATTTCAAGCACTGCAAAGTGAGATGTTTATTGAGGAAACATTTAGCGGTTCTTTGCCTCAATTTTTGACGGCATTTGCTGGAAGAAAAAAGCTAACTGATACGGAAATTAACGAACTTCAAAGACTTATCGACCAAAATAGGAGGTGGCACGATGATTGATAAAGTGTTTTTTCAAATCTTGAATATGAGTTTTGCGTCTAGTTTTGCCATTATATTTGTGCTATTTGCAAGATTGATCTTAAAAAAAGTTCCCAAGGTATTTTCTTATACCTTATGGAGTGTTGTACTGTTTCGACTTATTTGTCCAGTGTCCTTTGAAAGCACCTTTAGCCTATTGCCAATAAATGTGGCCCCAGTTCCGATAGCAACAATTTACTCGGAATCTCCGCAAATTAGCACAGGAATCGCAGCATTTGATCATGCAATTCATTCAATTTTGCCAGTTCCAAGTGCCACCGCCAGTAGCAACCCGTTGCAGATATGGATATTTGTTGGTGAAATTGTTTGGCTTGCTGGCATGGCTCTGCTGATTGGTCATAGTGTAGCCTCTTTGATGCGGTTACGTCAAAAACTAATCGGTGCAGTTAGGTTGCAGCACAATATTTACCTTGTCGATCATATAACGACACCGTTTGTATTTGGCTTGATTAGTCCCAAAATCTATCTCCCATCAACATTGTCAGAGAGAGAACGTGGCTATATTATTTTACACGAGCAGATGCATATTCGGCACTTTGATTATATTATAAAAATTTTGGCGTTCTTTGCCTTGACAATTCATTGGTTCAATCCTTTTGTATGGGTTGCGTTCTTTTTTGCGGGCAAGGATATGGAAATGACCTGTGACGAAAGCGTGATAAAACAACTGGGATCAGACATTTGTCAGGAATATTCCGCATCGCTACTCGGGCTTGCCACAGGTAAAAAAATAATTGCAGGTGTACCGCTCTCCTTTGGAGAAGGTAGCGTGAAAGGGCGCATAAAAAATGTAATGGCCTATAAAAAGTCTGCATTATTGGCTACCGCAACGGCGGCAATCATTGTTGTGGCGGTATGCTTTGGATTGTTAACAAATCCGAAAAGTAGGTATGATACATACACCGTTGAACATGTGACCATATCTATTCCGACAGAATACCACGAATTAGTTGTTGTAGATAATGTGAACAACGACGAATGGATGCATCAAGTGATTGCGCTATATTACAGACCTGCCTATGAGTTCCACACCGATTTCGGCTTGCTATTTTCCATCAAGCGATGCAATCAGGAGCAAATGCAATCAATCCTTGAAAACGGCGGCGACGGCATAAGCTTTGAAGCCACAGACGGTAAAAATTATTACTTCGTTTACGAGCCAACAGACGTTCAATGGCGTTCCCCAGAAGAATACAGCGAATATAAAAAGGTTCGTGATGCTGTGACAATTTCTTTTGGCAATCTACAAAATATCCAATGACACAACAACTGAAGGGAGTGTTGCCAATGACTTAACTTGCCTTGTAGCGCCCAAACAGTGATATATCCGTATTCAACAACGTCAAGTACACGCATCAATGAAGGAGGACATTGAAATGAAAAAGACAATTTCTATTTTCTTGCTCATGTGCTTTTCGCTATCGCTGATGGGGATGGCTTCGGCGGAAACTGGTAGCAATGAAGCCACAATCAAAGGCCAAATCCTTGCGTACACGGAAGATTGGTTTACGGACAATTTTTCCGAGCATTACGACATTTCAGACTACGAGGCCAGCGTAAACAATTTTCAACAAAGTGGCGCAGAGATTTATGCAGAAATTGCGGCTTGTGCTGTCACTACGTTGAAATACAACTCCGTGGAAGAATTGCCTTATATGGAAGGTATTAAAGACAGCCTTCAAATCAACAGTTTGGCCGAGGTTATCCCCGTCGAGTACGTTACCCAACAAAGCGCTATCGCCGCAAGTGAATTACAGAAGTCCGTAGAGTTTGCCACATCCCAATCCACCACCCGACTATCTTTGGATGCAAATACCCAGCGTAGTATTTTGACGCCTCAGATGGTGGCGGAAAATATTGTGGACAGTTTGGATATGCCTATCACGGAGGCGCAGGCGGCAAACCTTTCTACGCACATTGCAGATGCATACGTGGATGCTGCTGAGTGCATTGGCGTTGGAACAGTGCTCACAATGGACTTGATTTTTGGGGCTACCTATGTCGATGGTACCCTTTCCCAAATCACTTTGCTTGAGTCCCATGACGGCAATGCTACCGCTAATGCGACTGCGTTAATTCCTCAAACCACCAACCAAATGCGAGCACAGGCGAGGACGGACATCAGCAACTATTTGAGCAGTGAGTCATCTCAAATGCCAAGCGCAAGAACGAGAGGTCTTTCTACTTATGATCGTATAGCCGCAAGGAATTATGCATGGGAGCATACCTATCCGGGATATGGCGTAAATACGAATAATCCTGATGAAGACGGATGGCTTGCGCCAAATAATTGCGGGCATGGCTACTACGTTGATCGCAATTATTGGAACGACACGGACTATCCGATTGATACTTGTTTAGCTTGGGGGCATTGCCATAATGACTGTGCTTGCTTTGTGTCTCAATGCTTGGTCGCGGGTGGTATCCCCACAACAGAAGGTCAAAATGGTTGGGAATTCCCCACGGATGGAGACCCTACCTACGCTTGGCACAATACAGGTGGGCTTAAAACCTATATGACTAACAACGGTTATTGGGATAACTCTACATTTGCTGCCTGTAATGCAGGAAATGTAGTTTACACAGATAGTGGCCATGTAACGCTTTGTACGCTGAACGATACTATAACCAGAAGATACACGGCCCATACCAATGACCGCAACAACAAAATTTATTCTTCGGCGTATGAGTACTATGTTATCAATACAAATTAAGTAAAAATCAAAAATGCAAGTTGAAATTTAAGCAAATAAATTACCGTGGCAACTTATTTATCATACACAAGGCTGTGCAGTATATGATGAAATGTATTATGCTGTTAAAACCTATCAAAAAACAAAAAAATTTGGGTCAATCATAAAAGTTGTGGGATAAAGGATTTCTATTGAAAAATCAGGGGATATATGCTATGCTATATACGGCAGATAGAGAAATACTCTATCAGGCACTTCTCTTCGAAACGATCAGGTGGAATTTCATGAATGGAGGTGACCGATATGGTATTATTCCAGTGCTACGAACGCGCCGTGTTCGAGAGCATGCATGCTCCTCCTATGCCTAATGCGTCGGAGAAACATCATCTGATCCAGACAGTACTATATCCAATGAAACGCATTCATATCAGCGCATAGGTTGAGCCGTAGGATGGTTGCTATTCCTGCGAATCACTCTATGCGCTTTCTATTTTTCAAGGAGCGTTAAACCTATAAAAATGAAAGGAGAAAACGAGATGGCTCTTCCAACAACCGCTTTCTATTTGATCTCTCATTATGGAGCAGGTCTTCCGTTGAACAGATACGGAAGTGGTGCATATGCAGTCAATCAACAGTTTTCGCTGTATGATGCTGCATCCGATGACCAAAAGTTCAAACTGGTCACTGTAAACAACAAGCAAAGAATCGCCATGAACGGCAACACGTCCTTGGGGTTGAACGTTTATCGCTCTGGCGATAATCCATGTACACTTTACACGCTTTTGAACAATGATAATGACTCTCAGGTCTCAATCGAAGCATGTGGCGAGGGAGTGTCTGATTGCTACTATATCTACCTGACTGCTCATGGGAAGAATGTATACACATTAACCGCACCGACGAATTTGACATCTACATCGGCAAGGGTTACGTGGAAGCCCTACACCGGAAGCCCTGAACAGATATGGAAGATAAAGACTTCCCATACCGCCAACATGTACTCTGGACACGGTAGATATCTTCCGTCAAGGCAAGACTCAACTGTGACACCATTTATTTGGCCCTGCTACAAAAAAACAGGGGCTCGCGGCTACAATCCATCCACTCCGCACTACGGAATAGACAGGGATTCGTATTACCAATGCTCCGATCAGAGAAATGCTCCTGGCGATCCAATTTATCCGATCTGCGCCGGAACAGTTGTCAAGGTCTATGAGAAACACGCCGACTTTGGGAACAGTGTCTGGATAAATTCGAGCAATCCCAACACGACAGCGATCACTACAGGTGCGTATATCAGACACTTGTATATGCACTTCAATTCAAAGCCACTGGTAAGTGTTGGAGATCCAGTGACCACCGGCACGTTGTTAGGATACATGGGTACAACCGGAAACTCTACAGGTGTACATCTGCACTTTGGGATACAAGCAAGGAATACTGCATACACATCTTCCGATGGGTATACAACAAGCGGATTCTTCGACCCTGAAATCATCTTGAAATGAAAGATGACGTCTTTACGCTGACGGCAGCATCGCAATGAATTGTTGCCGTAAAGTATGCTCGCCCTTTTACAACAAGCTGTCATGAATTTTGGGACTAATGGAGTATAAACATCTGATGTTGCTTGTACCGAGTACGAACATACTACACCCTCAATACCGCACCGTAACCGGAGCCTCAAATTAAGTTGAATTCACACAATTGGCTTAATTTGAGGCTCCAAAGGAGAGAATTTATGAAAATATTGATGATCATTCTGCTGTGCCTGTGCCTTTTGCTTCAGATCGGTTGTATGGGAAATCCCGACACGAAAGAATCTCATCAGAGCGGCGCAGAAACAACACTGACAGAAAAAAATATGACGGATACCGAAAGAGATTCGGAAACCACAAAAGCCGTTTCGGAAGTCGACAACAATGCTCCGATAAGCATGACGAACGGAGAGCTGATTGACTTTCTTTCGCTTTCAAGTCCGCATTGGTACAGCTATTTCATGGATGGAGACGACAAAAAATTCTATTCATTGCTTTTCTACCCTTCATCCGATAAAATGGAATGGAGTATCGGATATTATGAAAGCGAAGGGGAAAACACCTTCTCCGGCACATATACCATTGACAACGAAGAGGTCTTCCACGCCGAGCTCAGTGACGCGCTTCGGGATACCAAATTACAGCTTTCTTTCACGGTGGATGTTCTCAATACCGACACCGGAAAGAAAGAGATTTCTCTGAACATCACCGACTCAAGCCTTGATAAATACCAGAATCTTGTAAACGCACCGATCAGGTTCACCTTGGACACATCGGCGGATTATCCTCTGTCAACATCGGTCTTTACCATAAAGCAGAAAACACAATCTGAGAATATTGAAATAAGTGTGGCGGCGGATCGCCAGATGACGTTGAAGGACAATGTTCTGTATGACGGTTCGAATGAAGAATACTTCAGATTCAGTCTTCTCGAAAATACGACAGCAGAGGATTATCTCAAATCCTTGTCGGATGAAAACGCGCAGTACAATGAAGTTGAAACTTTGAACGGCAAAAAGACGGAGAGCGGATTCACCTATCGCGTATATTATATGGATGTTGAGATAAGAAAGGGACAGACTGCCAGGCACTATAAGTTTTTTGTCACTGTCGATGAAACTGACATCATTTTGATAGATGCGTATCATTATAAATTCAAAGACGGATCCGGTGAAGAAGATTATCTGGAAAAATATATTCTTCCTGTGGTAGGCTCTTTTGATATCGTGAAAAACTGACACTTAGGGAGAGGTTCGAACAAACCAGACGAAATCATAAGTTAAGAAGCAAAGCGGACGTTTGTTGTGGAATCGGCTGCAAATTCTCGCGTATCTCGGTGTTTTTGCTCTTTTCTGTTGAAAGGACTCCTGCAAATGTGGACACACTCTTTTCGGAAAGAGAATAGACCTGTTTGATAACCCGACTTCAGAGTATGAAAATGGCGATGGAATCGGCATTCTCATTTACAATTCGGGAGGGTTATCGAACAATTCTAATGAACAGCACAATCAAGAAAGGTGGACTACACCGAGCAGAAGAAACTTGCCGCCGCGGTCAACAAGATCGGCGCGAACAGCAATAGCTCCCACCTGATCCTCCTTCTGCCGGGAGTACGCTCTGCGTCTCCCGGCTGCTTGATTATTTGCAGTCCTTTGTTTTCGGTCAAAAAAAGAAGGGACTAAGCCAGAATGCCTTGAATTTCAAGGTCTTGTAAGCGTAAAACGCCGCCACTGGGGATAGCGCCGGGCAATCAGAGAATCCCTGCGTGATGAAGAAGTGGGTGTGGCTCTGCCACGCCCTCTTCTCCGAAATTTG
>OLGI01000744.1_pt1 | contig 32111 bp, 22 predicted proteins | sample 1605221 | NCBI WGS metagenome assembly OLGI01 (sample SAMEA3888915, study PRJEB22519) | human gut metagenome | biome: human gut; feature: human-associated habitat; material: faeces | place: Denmark | collected 2010 | reverse complement strand
CTCGCCATGCATAAAAATTCAAGAGTAAAATCTGACAACGATTTAATCAGTGTTTCCCTAGATAAAAGGACAGTGAAATCGATTTTTACTGCTGCGGGACTTGATACGTCCCGATTGATTTGATAAGGGGGCGATTCCTATGAAAAAATTACTTTATCCTGCTTGCTTCTATCCGTGTGAAGATAAGCCAGGCGCTTATACGGTAGTTGTTCCTGACCTTCCCGGATGCATCAGCGAAGGAGATTCTTTGGAGGATGCAATCGCCATGGCAACCGATGCCGCTTCCGGCTGGGTATTGGATGAAATGGAAGAAGGTCGTCCGGTTCCGGCAGCGAGTGATCGGAGCACCATTCATCCAGATAGCTCGGATGGATTTGTCAATATATTGGTTCTGGACATGAACGCCTATGAAGAGCGCTATGGAAATAAAGCAGTTCGAAAAAATCTGACGATTCCTGCCTGGCTGAATACATTCGCAGAAACCAATCATGTAAACTTTTCTCAGGTTCTGCAGGATGCACTGATCTCTATGTATCAGAGACAGATGGCAAAGCGGTGAGCGTAAGGTAAGTCAATTTAAAAAGAGAGAGTCCCTGTTTTTCAGGGGCTCTTTTTCGTGTTCTTGTGTGCTCTATGCTATAATATTTGTCAAAGATCATTATAGTGAGTGCTGATAGAACCTATTGACTAGAAATTGATCTCTCCCTACCATGTCTCGAAGGCGGGTATGGTCGGGGAGATGTGGAGGAAATGAAATGGCGAAGAAAAAGAAGGAGGAGACCATCAATCTGGATGCGATTCTCTTCAAGTGTAGAGACATACTGCGTGGAGCACGGAACTCCGGTTCTTTCTTTGAGAAGCGCGATATGATGCTGACGCTGGTATTCCTGCGTTTCATCGGTGAAAAATATGAAGATGGGGTAGAGAAACTCCGCCAGATCTTGCAGGAGCAGGGGCTTGACCCGGACGATGAAAATATCCGTGCGGCATTCTTTGATGATGCCACCTTTACGGACGGCACCTACAACCTGCCGCCGGAGGCAAGATGGTCTACCATCATCGATACTCCGGCTCCCAAGCTGAATGTAGCACTGGATAACGCACTCCATAGCATTGCGGCAGGCTCCAAACAGTTAAAGGGCTGCTTTGTGGAAGGCACCTTTACCACACGAAACCTGGGGGCGAACGACATCAAAAAACTGATCGATGAAGTGAGCAAGATCAGCCATAAGCGGTTTGGGGAAGAAAAGGACCTGATTGGCCGGGTATACGAATACTTTCTGAAAGAATTTGCGGTCAATGCGACCAAAGAGGAAGGCGAATTCTACACGCCGCATGATGCCGTACAGCTCATCGCAACCATGATCGAGCCGTATGACGGCACCCTGTATGATCCGTGCTGCGGATCCGGCGGGATGTTTATCCAGAGTGCCGCCCTTGTCAAGTCCAAACAGGGCGATCTCAACCGTATCAATGTGTACGGACAGGAAAAAGAGCCTGCCACCTATCGCCTTGCCAAAATGAACCTGGCACTGCGCGGTATCAGCCATAACCTGGGGGAAACCAGTGACTCCAGCTTTCTGAATGATCTGCATAAGGGGCTGTACTTCGACTACATCATGGCAAATCCGCCCTTCAACCTCAAAAGCTGGTATGACAGTACATTGGAGCATGACCCTCGCTGGGCGGAGTACCAGACACCGCCGGCAAGCAATGGTAACTATGCATGGATCCTGCATATCCTTTCGCATCTGAAAAAGCAGACAGGCGTAGCAGGCTTCCTGCTCGCCAATGGCGCACTGAATGACAGCGATACACTGGAAATCCGTAAAAAGCTGATCCAGTATGACAAAGTGGAGGCCATCATCGTCCTACCGCGGGAGCTCTTCATCACGACCGATATCAGCGTGACCCTTTGGATTCTGAACCAGAACAAAAAGGGCGGCCGCTACCATGGCAGAAATCTGCGTAACCGAGAACACGAGATCCTGTTCATGGACCTTCGTACCTGGACGGAGAACCCGGTAAAGGGCGAGAACAAAAAGAAAGTCCTGCTGAAAACCGACCAGATCGAAAGAGCCGCCGACATCTACCATACCTGGCAGAGCGAGGGCACGGACGGCAGCCGCTATGAGGCGGCGGAGCTGTATCGCAGTGTAGGCATCGATGAGATCGAGCAGAACCACTGGGCGCTGACGCCGAGCAAGTACATCCAGTTTATCGACCATGACCTGGAAATCGACTATGAAAAGGAAATGGCGCGCATCCAGGCAGAAATGCAGGAGGTCATGAAGCAGGAAAAGAAATCCCAGCAGATGCTGGAAGAGGCCTTCAGGGGGATCGGCTATGGGATTGACTAAGTATAAGCTGGGGGATTTGATAGAACTCCGAGATGTAAGAAATTCTGATTTGCAATATGGCATTGCCGATGTTCGGGGTGTAAATAATTTAAAGCAGTTAATGCCGACTAAAGCAGATTTGAATGGACGCGACTTAACAAAATTCCAAATTGTAGATCCTAGCGAGTTTGTTTTTAATCACAGAACATCACGAAATGGTTCAAAATTCAGTATAGCTTACAATAATGGTGAACGCCCTATTATCTGTACAGAGGACTATGTGGTTTTCAGAGTAAAAGATGACTGTAAACAGATTTTAGATGCAATTTGGCTCTATATGTTTTTTAACAGACCGGAATTTGACCGATATGTTATTACAAATTCGTGGGGCAGTTCCACCGAGTTCTACAACTGGGAGGATATTTGCTCAATTTCCCTTGTTCTCCCGCCCATCGACATCCAGCGGAAATATGTGGCTGTCTACCATGCCATGCTGGCGAATCAGCAAAGCTATGAGCGTGGGCTGGAAGATTTGAAGCTGACTTGTGATGCGTACATCGAGGAGTTGCGAAGAAAAACAACATGTGAAAAAATAGGACTTTATATCGAAGAATGTTTTGAAAAAAATGATAATAACCAAATCACCCTTTTTCAAGGGGTTAATGTTGACCACGTTTTTACAGAGCCAAAGCGTGTGGCTGAAGATTCAGAAAATGGTAGCGTTGTAAGAACGGGTCAGTTTGCATTCAATAAAGTTATGAAGGCGCACGGAACAAAATTACCGATTGCGCTACGTACTGGAGCTGATTGTGTAGTTTCTAATTCATATCAAGTATTTGAAGTTACAAATACAGATAAATTGATACCGGAGTATCTCATGTTATGGCTTAATAGAGATGAAACCCAGCGATATTGTGGATTTATTTCTTTTGGTACTACTAGAGATATTTTTTCTTTTGATGATATGAAAGAAATAGCTATTCCACTTCCATCTATTGAAATTCAAAAAGATATTGTGGCGATATATCAAGCTTATAATGTACGAAAAGAAATCAACGAAAAACTAAAAACCCAGATCAAAGACCTGTGTCCGATACTGATCAAAGGCTCTATCGAAGAAGCACAGAGATGAAAGGAGGCGTGGGCGCATGGCAAAGCTGGAAAACTATCACGGCCGCTACTGCGAATCGGAATACGAGAGTGCTTTTATCGCTTTTCTGCAATCGGTCGGCTGGCATTATCTCGCCGGACATCAGATCGTACGCAGATACAGCGACGTCCTGATCGAAGCGGATTTCAAAGCCTTTATCGAAAAGACCAGTCCGCAGCTGCTGCCGGAGGAAATCGAGCAGCTCTACGACACGGTCCGTCTTGCCGGGGGTGAGAGTGATTTCGCCACCCTGCACAAGGTATACAAGTGGATGGTGGATGGCATCCAGTTCACACCGCAGAAGGGCTTGCCTGTCATGGTGCCGCTGATCGATTTCGAAATGCCGGAGAATAATATTTTCCGTGTGGTGAATCAGCTGACTGTGGAGTACATCAATAACGGGCAGCGTGAGACTCGGCGGCCGGATGTGCTGCTTTTTGTCAATGGCATGCCGCTGTGCGTCATCGAGCTGAAGAACCCTGCCGATGCAAACGCCACCATTTACGATGCCTGGGAGCAGATCACGATCCGTTACTGGCGTGATATTCCGCAACTATTGCACTATTGCCCACTGGCGTGCATTTCGGACGGTGTGAAAACCAGACTGGGAACCGTGCGTACTCCGTATGAGCATTTCTATGCGTGGCGGCGCGTGAACGATGGGGACAAGCTGTCCACCATGCCTTTTGAGGAAACCGAAACGATGGTGCGCGGTGTCTATGCGCCGGAACGCTTTCTGGAAATCTTCCGTGACTATATCTATTTCCAAGATGAAGTGTTCGACTGCGATGAACGGGAGATCGTCTGCCGTTACCCACAGTTCTTTGCCGCAAGGCTGCTCAAACAGAGCATCGTAAAATCTGTCGTAGACCAGACAGGAAAAGGCGGCACCTACTTCGGTGCGACCGGGTGCGGCAAGACCTATACGATGGCTTTCCTTGCACGACAACTCTCACTCCGCTGTGGTGACATTCCGCAGATCGGTTCGCCCACCATCGTCATGATCGTTGACCGTGAGGAGCTGCAGGAGCAGGGGATCAAGCTCTTTGCCAAGAGTAAGGAGTTTTTGAACCTTGGTGATGTTTCTGTGGTCAAGGATAGAAAGCATCTACGGCAGGAACTCGGGGCCAGAGAAAGCGGCGGCTTCTATATCTGTACGATCCAGAAGTTCTGTGACCGCAAGGAGGATAAAATCGGCCTGATCAATGCTCGCCATAATATCATCTGCTTCTCGGATGAGGCACATCGGACACAGGTGGAGCATTCTCGGAAAATCCAGTTCAGCAAGGATGCTGATGAGAATATGAAAGCGATGGTTTCTAAACCATATGCCAAAGTGCTGAAAGAGGCGCTTCCTCATGCGACCTTTGTCGGTTTCACAGGGACTCCGATTGCGGAAACTTACCAGACCTTTGGTGATGAGATCGACCGTTACACCATGGATCAGGCCGTTGCCGATGGATTGACGGTATCCATCAAGTACCACCCAAGAATTGCGAAAGTGCTGCTGGATACGGAGAAGGTCAAGAAAATCGAAAATTATTATAAAACCTGTGCAGATGATGGCGCCACTAAGGAGGATATAGAAGCCAGCAAAAAAGCGATGAGTTCGATGGAGATGATCCTAGGAGAGCCCTCCCGGCTCGCGCGTCTTGCCGTGGATATTCACGACCACTATACCGCTGCTTGTGAAAAGGAGCCGGATCGGATCCAAAAAGCAATGGTGGTTTGCTCGAGCAGACAGATCGCCTATGATCTGCTGCTGAAATTTCAGGAGAAATACCCGGAATGGTTTGTGGAGAAGAAGGCAGCGGATGGTACTGCCGTGACCAAGGAGGAGCTGGCTGCCATGAAGCCGATGCCTTTCATGGCGATGGTAGCCAGTGTCGGCAGCAATGATGAGCCGGGAATGTATAACTACCTCGGCGGTGTGAAGAATGATAAACGCGCGAAAGAGCTGGATGCCGCATTTAAGCAGGAAAAGTCCAATTTCCACATCGTGATTGTCGTGGATATGTGGATCACCGGGTTTGATGTCCCGTGCCTGACTTACCTGTATAACGATAAGCCGCTGAAAAAGCATCTTCTGATTCAGACCATCAGCCGTGTGAATCGAGTCTATCCCGGCAAGGACTATGGTATGGTCATTGACTATATCGGGATTCGTGACAATATGCGCGAAGCGATGAAAATCTATGGCGGCAATACGTCCGTGGCACCTACGGCAGATGATGTGGAGCAGGCTACGGGGGTGTTCAGAGAAGAACTGGAAGTATTAAAGACCATGTTCATCAGGTACGATCTGAAGCCGTTCCTGAATCCTGAGAGTGACCCCGTAGAGCGCTATCGCCTGCTTGCCCAAGCGGCGGAATATGTATTTGCTTCGACAGAGGAATTACGCTTTGCGGACAGAAGTGGTTCGCAGGCAGTCTCTTTCAAAACTTATTTCTTAAAAACTGTCAAGCGTATGCGGCTCGGTTATGATATTTGTCAGCCCTCCGGGGAACTTTCGGAAAGCGAATCTGCGCTGGCACAGTGCTTCATGGCCATCGCAGGCTTTGTCCGCAAGATGAGCGGAACTACAGAACTGGATACCGACAGCATGAATCGCACCGTTTCTAAAATGGTCGAGGAAGCCTTGCGCTACAATCAGGTCGAGAGCGTTCTCGATGCTGGAGAGGAAGAGAATATTTTCAGCCCGGAATATTTTGAAAAGCTGTCTGATGTGAAAATGCCTGCCACGAAGCTGGAGCTACTCATCAAAATGATTCGCAAAGAGATCAAGGAATACAGCCGGATCAATAAGATCGCAGCCAAAACCTATCAGGAGATGCTGGAAGAAACGATTGCGGCATACCATGAACGGCGCAAGCATCTGAGTGCAGAAGAAGCCGGAGCCACACAGGAAGAAGCGTCGGATGACATCATCAGAGAAGCGACCAGGCAGGCATTATCCATACTGAAGGAGATGAATGAAAGCCGGGAGAGTTTCCGTAAAATCGGCTTAACCTTCGAGGAAAAAGCGTTTTATGACATTCTGGTGTCTTTGCGCGATCAGTATCATTTTGAGTACGGTACGGATAAAGAGACCGATGGCGTGGTCGTAAATGACAAATGCCGAGAACTGGCCAAGAAGGTCAAAGAAATCATAGACACAAAATCCTCTTTCTCCGACTGGCTCAATAATCAAAATGTCCGAAATCAGCTGAAACTGGATATTAAGATCTGCCTTGTGAAAAATGGCTACCCGCCGCAGTACAGCCCCGAGGTATTCAGCAAGGTCATGGAGCAGGTAGAGAATTTCGAGGAACATTCAGATATGCCTGTCGCCTTCACTTATGGGTTTTCACAACCACAGACGATGCGTGGAGCCGCAGAAGACCCCGCCCCCTATGGCATCCATAGGGATCATTCATAGCAAAGGGAAAGACCACAGCGAGTTTTTTTACTCACGGTGGTCTTTTTCGTCTGTTGAAGCTGCTTCTCGTATCGTCATCCCGAGCGCAGCCCTCGATCTTTGTTGTATTCTTTTTGAAAATCCATTGTGTTTCAGAGGTTCATTCATGAAACAGCGTATTTCACCTGGTCCTGTCATAGGATGTTTTGTTGTTCTGTTTGCTGACAAGTCCAGGCGGTACCACAAACGAAGAAGATTCCTCCGCTTCGGTCGGAATGACGATACAGGAATACCGCTTCTCAAAATCTGCAGCGCTTTTTGTGTTACGCGCCGCGCTACTCCTTGTAGTCCATAGAACCGTTTGCCCCAACAAAAAAAAGACCGCTTGCGCGGTCCTTTTCATTGGTTCCATTATTCCCAAGCCGGAACGATGGTGCCTTTGTACTTTTCAGCGATGAATTTTTTGACGGATTCAGACTGATAGTACTTGACGAATTTCTGATAAGCCGGCTGATCCTTGTCCTTCTCGCGGGCAGCGATGATCATGACGGCGAGCGGGGTATCCTTGTCTTCGAGGAAGATGCCCTGGTCTTTCGGGGAAAGTCCGGAGCTCATGACGTAGTTCATGGTGATGACGGATGCATCGACATCATCCAGGCTTCTTGGAAGCTGAGCGGCTTCGAGTTCCTGGAATTTCAGGTGTTTCGGGTTTTCTACGACATCTGCCGGGGTGGCTTTCATGCCGACGCCTTCCTTCAGCTTGATGACGCCTGCTTTTTCGAGCAGCTGGAGACCACGGCCTTCATTGGTCGGGTCGTTCGGGATGGAGACGGTAGCGCCATCCGGCAGATCCTTGATATCCTTGTACTTGTTGGAGTAGACGCCCATGCGCATCAGGATAGCTTTGCCGATAGAGACGAGGTTTGTATTGTGCTGTTTGTTGAAGTTCTTCAGGAACGGTTCATGCTGGTAGACAACGAGGTCGAGATCGCCGTCAGCGAGCGCCTGATCCGGAGTGACATAGTCGGAGAATTCCTTCACATTGACCTTGAGACCTTTGCTTTCTGCTTCTTTAGCAGCGGCTTCGACGACTTCTGCATGCGGACCGGCCGTAGCACCGACGGTGATTTCTTTCTTTTCCTGTACAGAGGCAGCGGCCGAGGAGGCTGGCTTTGCGTTGGAACCACAGCCGGTGATGATGGCTGCTGCGGAGAGGGCGCAAAGTCCAGCGATGACGAGTTTCTTTAACATAAATATACTTCCCTTCTTTTATAAAATCCGGTGTCTATGTATGGAAGTGGGAGAATTCGCATTTCCTATAGATCCGGTGGAAAACCTGATAAGAGGCATGGGGCAGGGCGCATATAGAGGACGCATATAGAGGACGCAGAGGAGAAGGCGGATATAGCCAGTCTCCATTCCCTAGGCTTATCCATTTTTTACTTCTTGTTCGCCTTTTTCGCAAGATTGCTTCCGATAAACTGGATGAGCTGGACGACGACGATAAGGACGAGGATGGTAGCCACCATGACGTCGGCCTGGAAACGCTGGTAGCCGTAGCGGATGGCGAGGTCGCCTAAGCCGCCGCCGCCGATGGTGCCTGCCATAGCGGAGGAACCGATGAGGGTGACAACGACGACAGTGATATTCTCAATGATGGAAGGCAGGGCTTCCGGGATGAGGACTTTCTTTATGATCTGGAACGGGGATGCGCCCATGGATTCCGCCGCTTCGATGAGGCCGAAGGGGACTTCACGGATGGAGGTCTCGACCATACGGGCGGTATAAGGGATCGCAGCGATGGTCAGTGGGACGATGGCTGCGGTGGTGCCGATGGAGGTGCCTGCGATGAGACGGGTGAGAGGAATGATCGCGACCATCAGAATGATGAATGGGATGGAGCGGATCATATTGATGACAAAAGCGAGCGGCTTATTGAGCAGGCGGCAGGCGAGAATGCCGTTTTTCTCCGTGACGACGAGGAGGATCCCCAGAGGAATGCCGACGACAGCGGCGATCAGGGCAGAAACGCCGAGCATGTAGAAGGTTTCTGCCGTACTTTTTAGAAGAAGATTACTAATGACTGGAGACATATCCGAGCACCTCGCTTGTGATAGGTAACGATTTCAGATGACTGAGCGCTTCTTGCATATCGCTGTCATCGCCAATGATGGTGATAATGAGACGGCCGAAGGATACATTCTGGATGTAGTCGATGGAGCCGTACAGGATAGATACGTCCAGATTGTACTTTTTGATGAGGTTGGCGATGATCGGTTCATTTGCGACGTCGCCGCGGAAGGAGAGGGAGAGGACGGTCTGGTCGTCCGTGTTCTCTTTATCGGCATGGATATCCATGTGGGAGAGCTGTTCCGGTACTTCCGAAGACATGACCGAGCCGACGAATTTTTTCAGAGTCGGAGTCTGCGGATTGGTGAAAAGATCGACGACGGAGCCTTCTTCGATGATGCGGCCATGTTCAATGACGGCGACACGTTCAGCGATCTCCTTGATGACTTCCATCTGATGCGTGATCATGATGATGGTGATGCCGAGCTTCTTATTGATATCTTTCAGCAGCTGCAGGATGGACTTGACCGTTTCCGGATCCAGCGCAGAGGTCGCTTCATCGGAGAGAAGTACGGATGGATTAGACACGATGGCGCGTGCGATGCCGACACGCTGCTTCTGTCCGCCGGAGAGCTGTGCGGGGTACTTATCTTTGTACTCGGTGAGACCGACCATCTCGAGGATGTCATCGATGCGTTTCTTCTGCTCTGCCTTCGGCACATTGGCAAGCTCCAAAGGGAATGCGATATTTCCTGCCACTGTGCGGGAGGACAGCAGGTTGAAATGCTGGAAGATCATGCCGATGCCTTTGCGCTCGCTGCGCAGTTCTGCCTTGGAGAGCTTCATCATGTCTTTGCCATTGATCAGGACTTCGCCTGTGGTCGGTGGTTCAAGCATATTGATGCAGCGGACCAGGGTCGATTTCCCTGCACCGGACTGCCCGACGATACCGTAGATCTCACCATCTCTGATGGTGACGCTGACGTCGTCCAGTGCTTTGAAATTGCCATATACTTTCGTTATATGTTTGAGTTCAATCATTGGAGTCTCCTCATAAAAACAAAAAAACTTTCATCGGAAGATGAAAGCTTGCAGTCGCATCATCTTTCGAGAATACACTCGCTGGAATTGGCACCGTTTCATAAAGATGGTTGCCGTGGCTTCAAAGGGCCAGTCCCTCCGCCACTCATGATGAAAGTCGTATGTAATTCAATCGACAAAGCCGATTGAATGAATTGTACTCTTTATGAGAAGGAAAGTCAATAGGGGGAGCCCGTGGGATGTGCTGCCCCATGATTGCGTGCGAAAGTTTTCCCTTGAGTGAGGAGTGAGGGGTGAGGAGTGGTGGTGCGGCGCATAAAAATATCGCAGCGCCGCGGAGTATAAATAATGGCGATGCCCGAGCTCTGTTTTTCCCTCCTACCTTTGGAAGGAGGTGCCACGAAGGGGCGGATAGGTATGAAAAAGATTTCTCGCTTCGCTCGAAATGACGATATGAGAGAGTCTGATGTCTCCTGCTCTCCTAGACTCCTAGTCACTAGTCACCAGCTACTCCCCTCATTTTCTTTTTGCACCGCTTTGCCTCTAATGTTATAATATACTAAAGTATCGTAACTATAACTACCCAATGACAGGAGGACATATCAATGAGTGTGAATCACAGACTGGTGAATCCGCTGACGGATCAGCTTTTCGATGGCATTCTGACTTTGAAGACGAGAGAAGAGTGCTATGAATTTTTTGAAGACCTTTGTACGATCAATGAACTGCGTGACATGTCGCAGCGTCTGGAAGTGGCACGTATGCTCGAAGCGGGAGATAAGTATGACCGCATCGAAGAAGCGACGGGCGCAAGCACTGCCACGATTTCCCGCGTGAAGCGCTGCTTGAAATTCGGCGCCGACGGATATGTGCAGGTGCTCTCCCGGATGGGAAAAGACGTATTGAAGACGACTGACTGATGATTTCAGGGACATGGGGATATAATCAATGGATCAGATTTGCCGATGGAAGCTGTCTGACGATGATCAGTTCCCTGTCTCCTTCGGTTTTTCAAAAAGGAAGAAATAGCATGCAACCACTCCAACTTTCTCATAAAGGCTTCAAGGCCTATGATATTCGCGGTGTCGTGGGGGCGGAGGTGAACGAAGACCTGGCATATCGCGTAGGCCGCGCGTATGCAGCACTCTACCATCCGCAGGCGATGTGTGTCGGCTATGATATCCGTCCGAGCTCTCCTGCCATCGCTAAGGCTGTCATGCGCGGCCTGACGGATGGCGGCGCGGATGTGATGGACATCGGCCTTTGCGGGACGGAAATGATGTACTTCGCTACGTTCCATTACGGACTTTCCGGCGGCATCATGATTACTGCGAGCCATAATCCATCGAATTACAATGGCTTAAAGCTTGTGCGCGAAGGGGGGATCCCTGTCAGTGCCGATACGGGACTGAAAGACATCGAAGCACTCGCATTCTCCGGTGATTTTCCCGAGGCAGAGAAAAAAGGGAAGATCTTTGCGAGACAGATTCTCCAGGACTACATCGACTGTATCCTCTCCTTTGTGGATGTCACGAAGATGAAGCCGCTTCACATTGTGGTGGATGCAGGAAATGGCTGTGCCAATATCGCCTTCGCAGAGCTCAAGAAACATCTGCCCTTTACTTTTACAGAATTATATATGGAGCCGGACGGCAGTTTCCCTCATGGTGTGCCGAATCCGATGCTGGAAGAGTGCCAGAAGCCGCTCAAGGAGAAGGTGCTCGAAGAAAAAGCAGATCTCGGGATCGCCTGGGACGGAGACTTTGACCGCTGCTTCTTCATCGATGAAAATGGGAAATTCGTAGAAGGCTGCTACATGGTAGGACTGCTTGCATCCTATTTTCTCAAGAGACATCCCGGAGAGATCATCATTCACGATCCGCGCGTCTTCTGGAATACGGAAAAGATCTGTCGTCTCTATGGAGGTGTGCCCGTCGAATCGAAGGGGGGACATGCTTTCATGAAGGAGACCATGCGTCGCGTCCATGGCATTTATGGAGCTGAAAACAGTGCCCATCATTTCTTCCGTGACTTCTCATACTGTGACTCCGGTATGATCCCATGGCTCATCGTGACAGAGCTTATGAGCGAGACAGGCAGGCACCTTGGCGAAATGGTCGCTGAAATGGAGAAAGAATTCCCCGTGAGCGGAGAGATCAATCTGCCAGCCCAAAATGTGGAGAAAACCCTCGCTGCAGTCAAGGCAGCCTATGCACCGGAAGCCTTGGCTATCGATCCCACGGATGGTGTAGGGCTTGAGTTTGAAAATTGGCGTTTCAATCTCCGTCCATCGAATACGGAGCCTCTTATACGTTTCAATATGGAGACGATGGGAGACCGATCGCTCCTCGAAGAGAAGAAAGATGAGATCATGAAGCTCGTCGAGGAAAGTAACAGATAATGCGGATTATCGCTTCTGCGCGGGCAGTAGCGCCCATCGGGCATTCGTTTTGAGAGGATATGCTCTTATCGATCAAAGGCTCTACGCTGATGCATACATATGATGTACATGATCTCTCATGTAAACAAAGGGGCTGTGAAGAAATGAATCCTCATTTCTTCACAGCTTCTTTTTACTTTGCTTTCATTTGGTTCAGGGCTCTCGTGGCGACTTCGCTGCCTTTTTTTAAAAGATGGTATTCTCGTATCGCAGCCTTCCCCTCTAGGGGAAGGTGCCCGAAAGGGGCGGATAGGGTGACTATGGCATGAAAGACAGCTGGGATAAGGTTTCCCGGTCATTCTATGAGAACTGCAAGTCCCCCGCGGCAGATGGAACGCAAAAATGAGATGATCGTTATTTCACATCGCCATTGTTTTTTTATACGTGACTATTGCATTTTCATGCAAACAGGTGTATATTTATTACATCCAATCCAACTACATGTGAAAAGAAAGCAAAGAGGGTATAGATGATGAATAAAATGTTGAAACTGGCCATCCTCGGTGTGGCAGCCTGCGGCGTATTTGCCCTTACCGGCTGCGGCGGAGACAAAGCCGCTTCTTCTACTGCAGCATCGAGTGCGGCAGGACAGGGCGCTCTCCTTCAGAAAATCAAAAAAGACGGTAAACTCGTTGTAGGTACAGCACCGGGCTTCCCGCCTTACGAATTCCTAGATACTTCAGTCAAGGATAAAAAATCCATCACGGGGATCGATATCAAAATCGCAGAAGCCGTTGCGAAGAAGCTCGGCGTCAAGCTCGAAGTACAGGACATGACCTTCCAATCGCTCCTGGCTTCTATCACGACAGGCAAGATCGATATTGCGATCTCCGCCATCACTCCGACTGCAGAACGAGAGAAGACCGTCGATTTCTCCGACAGCTACCTCGTCGGCAAGCATACCCTCCTTGTCCGTAAGGAAGATGCAGGCAAGTACAAGACGCTGTCTGATTTCAATGGCAAAAAGATCGCCGTCCAGAAGTCTTCTCTGCAGGAAAAGCTGACCAACGAGCAGATCAAAGATGCACAGGTCGTAGCTTTGACGAAGGTTCCGGATGCGCTTTTGGAACTCCAGCAGGGCAAAGTCGATGCTGTCCCGGTACAGAGCATCGTCGGCGGACAGTACCTCATCACGAATCCTGACCTGGCTCCGACGAATGTATTCTTCAAAATAGACAGCAAAGGCTCCTCGGTCGCCGTACCTAAGGGCAATGAAGACTTTATCAAGATCGTCAACGAAGTCATCAAAGAGAACCGTGATAACGGTAACATCGATAAATGGGTCGATGAAATGACGAAGAAAGCCGTAGAAAACGCAAAGAAATAAGTCAGGGCAGGGCTAGAAATCGGTATTTCCGGTTCGGTGCAAGCGCCAATTTCTCACGAGAGCGCAAACCCCGCTTGTCATATGGCTTCTGCGATCGATTCAGTGCTTTCAAAAATTTTACAAATCTAAGGACGGATGTACGTTAGCGGCTGCATCCGTTTTTTTCTTATTGACATGATTTCCTTCATCATGCTAGTATGGCATGATGAAGGAAACGCTGATTAAATCACAGAATCAGATTCCATATGGATTTTTATACATAGCATCGTCTACATTCTCCTTAAATAGCTCGCTATTCGCGTCGAATGTCTCCTCGCTCTGTATAAAAATCCAAGAATGAAATCCGATAACGATTGAATCAGTGTTTCCTTAGTTACCAATTTGGGAAAGCGAGGTCTTTCAAATGAAAAAATCTGTAAAATTCGCACTGCTTGGTCTGGCTGCTGCCGGCGCGCTTCTGATGGCTGGCTGCGGGGATGACAAAGGTGCAGCTAAATCTGCTGCCTCCGGCGAAGCGCAGCAGGGACAGCTGATGGAAACCATCAAGAAGAGAGGCAAGATCATCGTCGGCACCTCTTCCGGCTACCCGCCATATGTATTCGTAGACTCTGGCTCCGCTGACAAGAAGGTCATCGGACTCGATATCGAAATGTGCCAGCAGCTTGCTGACAAGCTCGGTGTCAAAATGGAAGTCCAGGACATGGGCTTCTCTGCACTGCTCTCCTCCGTCACGGCAGGCAAGGTCGATATCGCTGTCGGCGGTGTCTCCCCGACTCCGGAACGCGAGAAAGTCATGGCCTTCTCTGACAAGTATCTTCCGACGGAGCAGAAACTGCTCGTCCTGAAGAAGAATCAGCATGTATATAAGACAGCGGCAGACCTGAAAGGCAAGACCATCGGCGCAGAAAAGTCCACCACACAGGAAGCGACGGCACAGAAAGTCGAAGGTGCGAAAGCCCTCGGTCTCTCCAGCGTACCGGATGCGATCCTGCAGCTGAAAAATGAAAAACTCGATGGGATCGTGCTCGAAGGCGTCGTAGCCAAGCAGTACCTGATTTTCAATGATGATCTCGCTCTTGCAGATGTACAGTTCGAAGGAGCAAAGAAAGTCTCCGCTGTAGCGATGAAGATGGGCAATGACGATCTTATGAAGATCATCAATGAGATCATTAAGAAGGATACCGAATCCGGCCAGTTCGAGAAATGGGTCGATCAGTACAGCAAGATCGCAGTAGAAAAAGCGAAGTAAGGCTATCGGACTTTGTTCGTGCATATTTTGCATAAAGGCGCAGTCTCCATGGAGGAGGCTGCGCCTTTTTATCAGCGGGAAGGAGTAAGGCTGAAAAGTGCGCGATATCGCATAGCCTATCTTCTGCACGCATGTGGAGCTTTCCGTAAAAGGAAGCATAAAAGAAATCTGATCTCTAAAAATTGCGAAATTAAATGAATAATTATTGACATATATGTATAATCATGCTATTATCTATGCATACAAAAACGTAAGGAAACACTGACTCTGCGATTGAATCAGCGTTTCCGTAAGTCCGATGGGGACGATTTCACTAGAGAGGTGCGTATCATGATGATGAAACATAGCAAAGCATGGAAAGCAGCTGCCCTTGGTCTGGCAGCTATGGCAGCATTCACCCTGGCAGGCTGCGGCGGCAGCGCTGACAAAGCGGTATCGAGCAAGCCACAGACGCAGAAAGAAAGCCCGCTGATGCAGAAGATCAAGAAAGAAGGCAAGCTCGTCGTAGGCACTGCGTCCGGCTACCCGCCATATGAATTCGTCGATACATCCGTCGGCGAAAAGAAAGTCATCGGCATTGATATGGAGCTTGCACAGAAAGTCGCTGACAAGCTCGGCGTCAAGCTCGAAGTGCAGGATATGAATTTCCAGGCGCTTCTGACCTCACTGACCAGCGGTAAGGTCGATATCGCCATCGCCGGTATCAACCCAACTGATGAACGTAAGAAATCTATGGATTTCTCGAACAACTACCTGCCGACAGAACAGCTTGTCATCATCAAGAAGGCAGATGCGGACAAATATAAGAAAGTAGAAGATCTCTACGGCAAGACCATCGGCGTCCAGAAGTCCACCACACAGGAAGCTCTGGCAAAGGAAAAGATCAAGGATGCCAAGATCGTCGGTCTTGCGCATGTCCCGGAAGTCGTGCTCGAGCTCAAGCATGGTAAGGTGGATGGCCTCGTTGTCGAAGGCATCGTCGGTCAGCAGTATCTCATCTTCAATGATGACCTGATGTTCTCGGATATCAAATTCCCGAATGCTGTCAAGAACTCTGCGGCTGCCATCCAGAAGGGCAACGAAGATGTCCTTGCTGTCGTGAACGAAGTCATCAAAGAAAATACGGACAATGGCAACTTCAAGAAATGGACAGAAGAATACAGCAAGAAGGCTGTAGCGAATGCGGATAATAAGTAAGTAGAACCGTTCAGCGGTAGTGTCACTTGGTAAGATGATTTTCTCTAGGGAAACGCTGAGTCTGCGATTGAATCAGCGTTTCCCTCGGGTTCAGGGTGAGTCTCTGGGGCTTGATGCTCCATGGGCTCACCCTCTTATTTTTCTATAGTCAATCCCATGCTCGTGTGTTATAATTAAACATCGAATTTTCCGATAAAATCAAAAGACTAGGAAAGAAGGATATGTAATGACTGATAAAAAGATCCCATTCAGCGATGAGCTGATCCGACAGGTAGCACAGCAGTATGGTACACCATTTCACATCTATGATGAAAAAGGCATCCATGACAATATGAAGCGTCTGCAGAAGGCCTTTTCCTGGAATCCGAATTTTCATGAATACTTTGCGGTGAAAGCGACGCCAAACCCCTGGATCATGAAGAGCCTCAAGGAGCTCGGCATCGGTGCAGACTGCAGCTCTATGGCAGAGCTGGTGCTTGCTGAGAGTGTCGGCATCACCGGTGATCAGATCGTATTCTCTTCGAATGATACCCCGGACGAAGAATTTTTGAAAGCGAATGACCTTGGTGCCATCATCAATCTGGATGATGTATCGAATTTAGACGACATGGAACGTCTTCACATCGTCCCGGAAAAGATCTGCTTCCGCTATAATCCAGGGCCGGAGCTTGCACGCGGCAATGCGATCATCGGTACTCCGGAAGAAGCTAAGTATGGTATGACCAAGGACCAGCTCATGACCTGTGTCGACTGGGCGAAGGACCATGGAATCTCCTACATTGGTATCCATACCATGGTCATCTCCGCGGAGCTCCAGCTCCCGGGGCTTCTCGGCACCATCAGCATGATGTTTGATCTTGCGAATGAGATCAAGAGAGAAAAAGGCATCACCGTCTCCTTCATCGACTTTGGCGGCGGCATCGGCATCCCCTATCGTCCGGAACAGGATCCGGTCGACCTCGAAGGCCTCGGCGAAGGCGCAAAGAAGCTCTTCGAAGAAAAAATGGCAGGCTTTGAAGATACCCGCATCTCCTTCGAATGCGGACGCATGGTGACAGGCCCGTATGGCTTCCTCGTCACGAAAGCCATCCATTACAAGCACATCTACAGAGACTACATCGGTACCGATGCCTGCATGGCCGACCTCATGCGTCCGGGGATGTATGGTGCTTACCACCACATTACTGTTCTCGGCAAAGCAGATGCACCGAAGGACCACGTCTATGACGTGACCGGCTCCCTTTGTGAGAATTGCGATAAATTCGCCATCCAGAGAGCGCTTCCGGAAATCGAAATGGGCGACCTCATCGTCATTCATGATACCGGCGCTCATGGTCACAGCATGGGCTATAACTACAATGGACGCCTCCGTCATCAGGAGATCTTCGTCCATGAAGATGGCAGCATCCAGCAGATCCGCAGAAATGAAACCCTTTGCGACCTCTTCGCAACATTGGATTTCCCGGGACTTGCAGAAAATACGGAGAAGGTAGTGAAATAATAAAAAACATAGATTAGATCACGACGTCAAATCAGACAGTGTTTTAATTACTGCTTTTTTAAGGTGTTGCGGCACATGTTGCAGCACCTTTTTTTATTGATTAAGGTGTAAAACTGATATCTGTCTGCACACATTCAATAGGCATCCGTGAGAACTCATCAATGGCGGTATATGGATAGGAAGCGTTTTCCTTTGGCTTCACCAGTCAGACATGCGGACGCGTTTTCTGAAGTCTGAAGTCTGAAGTCTGAAGTCTTCAAGTCTCTTAGTTTAGCACTTCTTTCTTTTCTCCCGTTCCTGCACTTCCCGTACGACTTCCTCAATGGTTGTCCCCTTGATCGGTTCTTCCCCATTTTCTGCCCATGGGAAATGCATATGGGGGGCGACGCGTTCGAAGAAGTGGGGGAGATGCGTCGCATTGTCGTCCACGTGCGCGGGAACGAAGACGGGGAGACGGGAGGGGAGGATCTCAAGGTCGATCGGGAAATTCGGTCCCCTATCGCCGTCTACATTGGTCGAGAGGGTATCGCCTTCATTGATGGAGATATGCGCTTTTTTGATACCGACGACAGTGACGAAGTCGGGGCCCATCTGGAAACCGGCGAGGAGCTTCGGCGCTTGTCTGATGGCATTCAGCCAGGCGAAGTCGTGGAAGAGACAGAGCTTGATGATGCCTTTATTGCGATCCTCCGGCGGGATGAGGTTGCGGAAGCTGCCGGCAGAGTCTGTCAGCATGGCAGCAATCAAAGGAGAGGAGACTTGAATAACAGTGCCATTTTCCTCTTCGATCTTGAAGTGGTAGGATCTCTGCTTGTTCAAGACCTGCATGCCTTTCATGAAGTAGGCGAGAGATCCGAAGAGGGTCTTTTCTTTGATGGAGACTTCGCTGACTGCTTCAGAAATGAGACCGGCGGCGACAACGTTGATGAAGTAGCGGTCATTGATCTTGCCGACATCGATCTTCGTCTTGACTGCATGCTCGAGCATACGGATGGCTCCCTGCGGGGAGCGCGGGATGTGGAGAGCGCGGGCGAGGTCATTGACTGTACCGAAAGGGATAAAACCGAAGGCGGAGTGACTTCCTACGGGTACCATGCCATTGATGACTTCATTGATCGTGCCATCACCGCCCATACAGATGACGTCACGTCCTTTTTCTGCGGCGATGCGTGCAAATTCCGTGGCATCTCCGGCTTTTTCAGTCAGCTTGATCGTGATATTGTCATAGCGCTTTGCCAGTGTCGTATGGAGGAGCGGGATATAGCGCGGGGCTCGTTCGCGTCCGGAGGTCGGATTGACGATGATGGTGCATCGTGTGGATTCTGTCATGGGTATCTCCTGAAAAAAGTGTGGGGGATCCGGAGATGTCATGAGTAAGGAAATGGCAGTCCCCTTTTCTCATTGGCGGGAAGATCCTTTTTGAGGAAAGTGCCCTACATGGTCTACTCTGATCTCCGGTCACACCGCTTTATGTTACAATTGATATCCTATATTATAGCGCAGATCGGCACACGAAAAAAGGCTCTCCCGCGCAATGCTCGGATAGAGAGCCTTTTACTGTTCGAAATGCTCACCAGCTACCGATTACAGGTCACCAGTCTTTCTTGATCTCGTTATACAGCTTGACAAGACCCTTTTCCATGGCGAGGTTATTCGGGGCGGCGGGCTTGACAGTGTGAAGGAAGATACGGCAGTTGGTATCGGGGATGGCGATGAAGACATGCTGACACCAGACGAAGCCGTTCGGCGTCAGGGTGCGGAAATATTCAGAGAGCGTGCCGCCATGTGCAGAAAGGCGATCAGAGATGGTGTCCGCATCCATGAAGCGCTCATAGCGAGGACGGTCTTCTTTCTGAATGGAGAGATATCCGAAAGCACGCATTGCTGTGCGGTAACAGTAGGTGTGACCGGGATGAAACTTGTGGTAGTCCCGGCAGAAGACGACAGGCTGGCAGGTGCCGCGGTCAAGATCGTTGATAACGATGGCATGGTAGAGGTCGTAGAGATCCTTTTCAAGACCGTTCACTTTCATCTGCTCGATCTGGATGGCATTGCGCGTGATATTGAGAAGCTTGCAGCGCAAGAGGAAGCGTTTTCCGAGCTGGGCGATCTTCTGCACCTTCAGCCAGAGATACTGATCATCGATGGTATAGGTGATGGCGTAGGGCTGGTCGGAATCGTAGACATGGGAGAGCAGACGCGCGATTTTTTTACGGATCGGGCTCTCCGGCATATTGAGGCGGGCTTCACTGTCACGCGTAGTGGGCGCGCCGACGGAAGCAAGTACGTCTTGATAGGTTGGGGAGGCGAAGCGGAAATAGAGCTTGCCATCCTCCATGGTCTCTACGATCGCAAGTGAGTCATCCGTCGTGAAGTCCATATCTCCCGCTTTTTCATAATATGCTGTGAGCTCTTCTGTCTCAATGTCAATATGCTGCAGAAGGATATGGGCTTTCATCTCATCGAAGGGGAGCGGCTTGCCGAAGAAGTAGCCCTGGATCTTTTCGCAGCCGATATCTCGGAGGAAGCGGAATTGTTCTTCCGTTTCCACGCCCTCTGCCAGCGTACGAATGCCGATCTTTTTTGACATATGAATGGTGGACTGGATGATATCCTTTGAGCGCTGCGTGAAATTCGACAGAAAGTCCATGTCGATCTTGAGCTCATCGAAGTGATAGTCCTTGAGTGCATTCAGTGAGGAGTAGCCGCTTCCGAAGTCATCCATCCAGACCTGATAGCCCACCTCGCGGAAGTGATCGAGGATGATGCGGATCTCTCGTGCGTTTTGTACGAACATGCTCTCCGTGATTTCTATGCAGAGGAGGTGGTGGGGGATCCGGTATTTTTGGGTTCGTCTTTTCACCTCGGTGAAGATGTCACAGGTGAGGAAGTCCATGCGGGAGAGGTTGATGGAAATCGGGACGACCGGTATGCCGTCATCCAGGCAGGCGCGGAGGCGCTTGCAGACCTCTTCTAAGATGTACAGGTCGAGCTGGTAGAGCTGGCGTGTATTTTCAAGAGCCGGGATGAATTCACTCGGCTTCAGGAATCCGTACACGGGATCGATCCAGCGGGCCAGTGCTTCGAGGCCGCACAGCGTCTTCGAGATGGAGCGGATGACAGGCTGGTAGTAGACCTGAATATAGCCTTTGGAAAAGGCCTCATCCAGATGATCGATGACATAGTCACGAATGAGGACGGCGCGCTGCACCTTGGCGGTGTACTCACAGAGGAAGACGTCAAGGCGATCCTTGATGCTGTCACAGGCGAGCTTCGCAAGATCGCAGGCCTTGCTCGGCGTGATAGAGAGATCCTCTACCTGATAGATCCCGATTTTCACTTCGAGCGGGGAACGCATGTACATGGAAAGCAACTTCTTGTGGGCATCGATGACACGGTTTTGAAGATCTATGTCATAGGTGAGAACGACGAAATGATCATCAGAGAAGCGCGCAATGAAATCATTCGGGAAGCATTCCCTGAGCGTCTCCGCCATATGGAGCAGGAGGGCATCACCTGCATCAAGGCCAAAGTGGATATTGTACGACTTGAAGTGGCAGAGATTGAAATAAAGGATCACAATCGGCGGTGATGCCGGATTCATGCTGGCAAGCTTGAACCATTTGGCTGCATATTCAAGGAAACGACGCTGCCCCGGGAGCGCTGTCAGCCGGTCGATAGAGTAGGTCAGGTACTTCGCTCCTGCATCGACGGCGAAGGCCACAATCACATGTCCATAGTCCGGAAGTGTGGTGGTACGGCAAAAAATCTCCATGTATCGGAGAGGGCCCTGTTTTGTGATGGCTTTGAAATCAACGAATCCGATCAAGCTCTGCCGCAGCTGATGTTCGATCTCTCGGAAAACACGCTTTTTGTCGGAGGCGGAGAGAATGTCATCGAAGGTATGGCCGCGCGATTGAGTCAGCGTTTCCAAGCTGTCATAGCCAAGCATGGCAAGGAAACGATCATTGGCATACAGGATGTCATGGGTATCCGCCCGATAAATAAAAATGCCTCCGGGCATAGCGTGCAGTATGCTGTTTTGTATAGAATGATTGATTACGTCAAGTGAAACATCTTTACTCATTGGTCGTCACCGCCTTTGTCGTAGTGATAGTCATAGGGTTAAGGGTTCAAGGTTAAGGGTTCAGGGTTCAGGGTTCAGGGGTAGCCCGTGGGGCGTGCTGCCCCTTGATTGCGGGTGAAAGTTATACTCTCTAGTGAGGAGTGAGGAGTGAGGAGTGAGGAGTGAGGAATGAGGAATGAGGAGTGAGGAGTGAGGAATGAGGAGTGAGGAGTGGTGGTGCGGCGCAAAAAATTATGAAGCGCCGCGAAGTATAAAAAGGGCGAAGTCCGCAGATGGTATGTAGTCACCAGTCACTAGTCACTAGGCACTTGAGACTCCTAATCCCTAGCTACCAGTCCCTAGCCACCAGTCACTCTATTTATATCTTATAAAAGTACTCGATAGCGCCCAGCGTCTTTCCGTCTTGAAAAAGGGGCTCCGTGTGAACGAGGACAGAGACTCGGTCGCCCTCTTTGCTCCGCAGCCAGACGGCTTTTTCACGGGATAGTCCGTCGAAAATGGTCGCGACGAGCGGGCACATGGCATGGCACAGGTGGGTGCCGGTCTCATCGATGTGATCGAGATGACTTTTGAAGCAGTGCTTGCCGAGCATGTCTTCCGCTTTGTAGCCGCTGATGCGTTCTGCGCCTTTGTTCCAGTAGAAGATCTTGCGATCCGTATCGACGCAGTAAACGCCGAAGGGCATCTGGTCAAGAATTTTTACGAAGAGTTCTTCGTTTGTCATATTCATGGGTTGAACCTCGTTTCATGAAGAGAAAGTGTGAACCTCAGCGTGGCAGTGCATAATCATGCCTTTTATAGTATATAAGGAAAGAAGGAAAAAGGCAAAGGAAATATGATGAGAATAGATGAATCTATCATTTTTTTGAAACAGAGAGACGATCCATTGTCAACTTTACAGGGGGGGTACATAGTGTAATATTACATATATATGTAACGTGAATGAGTATTTTCTTCAGGGGAAACGGCAGAAGGTATCGCTACCATGATGCTTGAGGTGTCGATATGTCTGTCTATCATGAATCACAGGAGAACCATATGAATAAAATGGGCATGACACTTTGCCTGTCTCTGGCGGCTTTTCTGCCTTGCGGGGTGATGCAGGCGGCAGATATTGACCTGATCGCACAGCATCAGGCGAAGGAAAGGGCTCAGGTCAGAGAGACGATGGACCGCTATACGGCAGAGGAGAAGGCTCATCGCCGTGAGGATGCACGGGCGCTCGGTCGGGAGCTGCTGCTGGCGGGCGAAGGCCTTGGCGAAACGGTGAAGCGGGAGATCGGAGAGCTTACGGTCGAGGATGCACAGGCTCGTGTTATCGCGAATATCCCGATCAATCAAGCGCGGACGGCGCTTTCCACATCCGCGGGGGACTATGAGGCGATGAAGGCACATTACCGCATCCGTCAGCGGATGCTTCCTGCGTGGGATGAGGAAAAGGATCGTCTGATCATTTCCCTTTCGCAGCTTGGAGGGATGCCTGTCCCTAGAGATCCGGAGGCGGCCTTTGCCAAAACGTATGAAAAGGCATCGATGGCGCGAAGGAATGTCCTTCTGTACTATCAGGGAAAGCATGATCCGAACCGGCTTGCACCATACACGAAGGAGTCAGATCGCTGGCTCGGCAGGCTTGCCGCTGAGGTGAAAGCATATGCACTCTCGCTGGCAAGCAGCAGCGATCCGTCCCATCCGACACCGGAGGCAGAAGCCCTCGCCGTGCAATATACGAAGACGGTCCTCATGGCGCTTGATGATGAGCTGCAGGTGGAGATCCTCAGCGATCGTTTCGAAAATGCGCGGAAATCTTATGAGGCGGCGACGAAGAATTACGAGAAGCTGTATGCGAAAGAGATCAGCCGCTGCATGAACAGCGGCAATGGATTCCTTCTCACGAATCAGAGAGCAGGGGATACCGGCAGCAGGGAGGCGGCTTTTTCGGCAGCATCGGGCATGCCACTCTCTGCCGCCTTGGCGGCAGAGAGTGGCATGCCCGATGACGGCACCGTGGTATCGAGCACGCCCTTTCTTGTGCCGCGGAGCAGCGAGGAAAGAGAAGCTCTCCGCAGAAAGCTCATGCACGAGATGGATCAGATCACTTCAGATGACTGGGAGCGTCTCGCACGCCGCCGCGTAGAGTATGCGGATGAGCTGTCTGCTATCGGTTATTTCGACAGAGAATCATCATACATGCAGGCATCCACCGAGGTCAAAGCGCCGAAGCCCCCGGAGAAGCGATTCAAGATCGATGGGGAGGCGCGTGTGGACTATGGCGCTCACAGCGGCTACAAGTCTAGCAGCGACAGAAGCCGCGCGCGTGTCAGGATTTATGGAAATTACAATATCGATGACAACTGGCATTTCATTTCCATGCTGGAAAATGAAAAGATCCTAAGCGGTAAGGGGGAGGACAACTGGATGGACATCGACCGCTGGTATCTGACGGGCAAGGTGGGAAGCACACAGGTAGATGCCGGGGCTTTCGGGTCTTTTCTGGCGGAAGGAAATATTTACGACAGCAGGTTCACCGGGGTGCGTGTCTCCGGCAAGGACCCTTTCTCCTACATGGCAGAAGCGGGGACGATCAAGCAGGCAGGCTTCGCGGCAGCCGCTGAGGCATCGACCACGCATGACATCTATACGCTGGGAGCGGGGCTCTATCGCTTCGATCTCAAGGACAGGGGGGAGAGGAACATCTATATGCTGAATGTTCATCGTCCGCTTGGCGGTCTCTACGATCTGGGCCTCATGGGACTTCTCGGGGAAGATGAGAGCCGCAGCGAGAAGGGCTATGTCGTATCCCTTACTCGTGGGAAAGAGAACACATGGCAGAGAGGAAATGCATACTATTTCCTGAAATACTATCACCAGCCATATACCACGTATGTATCACATACCATGAACGGACTTGCGGACTACATGGACGGCTTTGAGGGCATCGGTGCTGGTATCCACTACACCGTAAAGCCGGACTGGCTCTTGCAGGCAGAATACTATAATCTCAAGGATCTCGAAGAGGGCGGCAGAAATCATACCTTCTGGCTTGCGCTTTCGTACTATTTCTCGAATTACAATGGGTGAGAAAACGAGGTGCAAAGGGTTCGATAGGCAGAAGGTTCAATGGGGCGGTGCGGTACATAAAAAATCAGAAGCGCCGCAGAGCACAATTAGTGGCGATGCCCAAAATCTCTCGATAGCAAGTTTCCCATTTTAAACTTTCCAAACATTGCCCACCTGACCGTGAATGACAAAGATTTCTCGCTTGCGCTCGAAATGACGATACGGGAGAATCCGATATCCCCTAGTCTCCCAGTCACCAGTCACTTGAGACCCCTAATCCCTAGCTACTAATTTAAGTTTGTCGAACATGACCCGTTTGACCGCAAACGAAAAAGATTTCTCGACTTCGCTCGAAATGACGATACGGGAGAATCCGATATCTCCTAGTCTCCCAGTCACCAGTCCCTAGTCACCAGTCACTTGAGTATGGCTCTCATCCCTGTTTTCGAATATTGGCTCTTAAAAAAGAGGAAAGCATATCATGAAGAACATTCATACTATTGTCGTCGTCGGTCTGGGCTACGTCGGCCTTCCACTGGCACATGCCTTTTCGAAGCATTTCCGCGTCATCGGCTATGATCTATCCGAGGAGAAGATCGCGCTTTATCGTAAAGGCATCGATCCGACGAATGAGCTCGGAAATGAAACGGTCAAGGAGAGCACGGTCGAATTCACGAATGACCCTCAGAAGATTTCTGAGGGCGACTTCATCGTGGTCGCAGTGCCGACACCGGTGAATCAGGATAAGACGCCGGATCTTTCGCCGGTCGAGTCTGCTTCACGCATCGTGGGATCGCATATGAAAAAAGGCGCAGTCATCGTCTATGAGTCGACGGTCTATCCGGGGGTGACAGAGAATATCTGCGCTCCGATCCTTGAAAAGGAATCGGGAATGATGCTGGGAGCAGATTTCCAGATCGGCTACTCGCCGGAGCGTATCAATCCGGGCGACAAGGTCCATACATTGAGAAGCATCGTCAAGATCGTTTCCGGGATGGATGAAAAGACACTGGAGACGGTGAAATCTGTCTATGGCACCATCATCGAAGCAGGCGTTTATCCCGTTTCCTCGATCCTGGTCGCAGAAGCGGCAAAGCTCGTGGAGAATGCACAGCGCGATATCAATATCGCCTTCATGAATGAGCTTGCGATCGCCTTCCATTTGATGCACATCGATACGAACGAGGTGCTCAAAGCGATGAATACGAAGTGGAATGCGCTCGGATTCCGTCCGGGGCTGGTCGGAGGTCACTGCATCGGGGTCGATCCGTACTATTTCATCTATCAGGCGGAGAAATTGGGCTATCACTCGAAGATCATCGGCGCAGGACGTCGTATCAATGACAGCATGTCGGGCTATGTGGTGAAGCAGATGGTGAAGGAAATGATCCGAAACCACGTAGATACGCGCCATGCGAAGATCTATCTTCTGGGCATGACATTCAAGGAGGACTGCCCGGATGTCAGAAATTCCCGGGCTGTCGATATTTTCCATGGCCTCAAGGAGATGGGCTTTGATCCCATCGCTGTCGATCCGGCAGCGGATCAGGCGGACTTTGAACGTCTTTATCATGTGCCGCTTGTGCCGCTTTCCGCAGTCAAGGATGCGGATGTCATTGCCGTCCTTGTCGCCCATAAAGAATTCAAAGCACTCTCATCCGCCGAGGTTCGCTCACTTTTTGTAACCTGTCCGGAGGAAGAGACGCCGCTCCTCTTTGATGTGAAGAGCATCTACGATCCTAAGGAAATCAGGGGTGAAGGGCTCGCCTATTGGAATCTATAAAGGGTAAGAAGTGACTTGTGACTTGTGACTGGTGGCTAGGGATTAGGAATCTCAAGTGACTGATGACTAGTGACCGGAATGCCAGTTCATGGCATCGCCACTATTTACACTCTGCGGCGCTTCTATATTCTTATGCGCCGCACCACCATTTCTCATTTCTAATTTATCATTCAAGCTAAGATTGCATCCGCGATCTATGGACGAGCCGCCCCATGGGCTGACCCTGAGTCATTTTACCAACGAGGACATTATGCGTATCAAAATCATTGGCATCTTAGTCATTGCCGCCGCCGTGATCGGTGGGGGCGGCTACGGGCTGCACCATTATCTGGCTTCTTCGGCGCAGAGCGAGGCGTATGTGACAGACTTATCTAGCGGATTTTCCGCCGATCGGGAGATCAAGGATGCACTGACGCTTTATCAGAAGGATAGCTGCCCGAAGGCGAAAATTCTGAAACCGCCGGGCGGGGAGGAGAAAAGGATGTATCTCTTCTTCTCGGGACTGCCGGATCGACCGATGATCGAGAAGCTGACAGACCTTCTGGAAAAAGAAGAAAGTGAGGCTGCCTTCTTTGCAGAAGGGCAGAATGTGCTTGATGAAGAGCAGGGGATGAAGGTGCTGCATAAGAAAGGCGCTCTGATCGGGAATTATACTTGGCTGGGAAGGCCGAGATTTGAAACGATGAAGCCGGAGGCGGCCATTGCTTCGGTGGTCAAGACGCAGAAAGCCATTCATCTGATGGAAGGCAGTACGCCTCTCTATTTCAAAGCGCCGAATACGAAGTATACCGATGACCTGCTGAAGATCCTCGGTGCGTGCGGGGTGAAGTATGCGTTGGAGAGCAGCGTCACTATCCGAAGGGGACAGCTGAAGAGCGCATCCGATGCCAAAGAGATCGTGAAGAGATTAAAGCCCGGCAGCATCATCGCCTTTGAAGTGAATCGTCCGCTCGATATCAAGGTGAAAGAGCAGGGAGCCTATGATGAGAAGCCCGCCATCGATAAGAAACCGACCATCAAGGATAGCGACTTCATAGATCGGCCGGCGCCTCGTGATATGGCGGAGGAGGTCTCCTGGCTCATCGATGCGCTCAAGGAAGCTGGATATGAGCTGAGAGGCTTGGAAGGTATAAGCGTTGCTGGTGACTAGGAGATATCGGATTCTCCAGTATTGTCATTTCGAGCGAAGCGATAAATCTTTGTCATTAGCGGTCATGTGGGCAATGTTTGGAAGTTTAAAATGGGAAACTTGCTATCGAGAGACTTTGGGGCATTGCCACTCATTGTGCTCTGCGGCGCTTCTGACTTTTATGCGCCGCACCACCATTTCTTATTTCTAATTTCTCATTCGACCGAGGCTTTCAAACGCAATCAAGGGTGCCCAGCCCGACAGGCTAACCCTAAACCATACTATCCAGAGGAGAATACCCATGAGTACAGATGACAGACTGCAGGAACTAAAGGAGGACCGGCGTCTTCTTCCCTATGTGCCGGATGTCACAGGACGGCGGACGAATGCGGACCGTCGTCAGGCGAGTGAACAAGATAAGATCCGGCGGGATCAGGATTATAAGAAATACATCGCCAGTGCGGAGGCAGGCCGCCGCTTCAAGGTGAAGATCCCGGTACGTCTCACGTATACAGCCGCAGGAAAGAAGAAGGTGGTCAGCGGGACATGTATGGATATCTCCTCGACGGGCATGCTCTTTATCGCTGACGATGAGAAAGCGGGGACAGATCTGCCGAAAGAGGCGATGCTGTCTTTTGAGATCCGTCCCGGGGATATGCCGGAAGGCTATGAGATGAAGGTGAAGGGGCTTTCTGCGGAAGTCGTGCGTGCTTTCGACAAAGAGGGGCATCTTGCGCTGGGACTTCATTTCAGTAAGTCGCTGGTCCAGTATTATCAGTCGAAGCGGGGAAAGTACCTCATCGCGGTCTCTGCATTTCTTTTGCTCTGTATCTCGCTTGTGATCCTTCTCATGCGTTCGGAGTCGGTCATTTACTTCCGATTCAATAAGTTTCTTTACTTATATAGCATCATCACAGCGGGATTTTTGCTTACGCGCTATTTCTTTGCGATCTTCTACAAGCCTGTCCCGGTAGATATTCATTTCACGCCCGGCGTCTCGATCATCGTACCCTGCTTCAATGAAGAGACATGGATCCAGCGGACGGTGCTTTCCTGTATGAATCAGGACTATCCGCCGGATAAGTTGCAGGTCATCGTGGTGGATGACTGCTCGACGGACCGTTCCGTGGAGAAAGTGGAAGAACTCATCCGAAAGCTCGACGAGGATGACCCTTCGGCGCACATTCGTGACCGGCTCACCTGCTTCGTGCAGCCGCAGAATGGCGGCAAGCGAGAAGCTCTTGCGCGCGGGCTCACACTGGCAAAGCATGAGCTTCTGGTCTTTGTCGACTCGGACTCCTTCCTCTCGCCTTTTGCGGTCAGAAATGTCGTGCAGCCTTTCAAGGATAAGGAAATGGGCGGTGTCTGCGGGCGGACGGATGTGGCGAATACCTATACGAATTCGCTCACGAAGATGCAGGCGGTGCGTTACTATATCGCATTCCGTATCATGAAGGCGGCGGAAGGCTTCTTCGATGCGGCGACCTGCCTCTCGGGGCCGCTTTCCTGCTACCGGAAGGATCTGGTCGAAAAATACTGCGATGCGTGGATTCATCAGAAGTTTTTGGGACGCAAGGCGACCTTCGGCGATGATCGCAGTCTGACGAATTTCATTCTGCGTTACAATCGCACGACCTATCAGGATACGGCGATCTGCGAGACCATCGTACCGAAGAGCTACAAGGTTTTTCTGAAACAGCAGATGCGCTGGAAGCGCTCATGGCTGCGTGAATCCCTCATCGCTGCGCGCTATATGTGGAAGAAGGAGCCGCTCATGGCGCTCTCCTTCTACTTTGGGCTTATCGTTCCGATCGCTGCTCCGATCGTTGTGATCTACAATCTGATCTACATCCCGCTCATGCACCGCGTCTTCCCGACGACGTTCCTCGTCGGTATGGCGCTCATGGCGATGCTGATGAGTATGGCGCAGCTTTTCCTCAGAAAAAGCTCCACATGGGTCTTTGGGATCTGGTTCTGCCTCTACTATGAAGCCGTCCTGCTCTGGCAGATGCCGGTTGCATGGTTCACCTTCTGGAAAGATACCTGGGGTACGCGCATGACGCCGGCAGATGTGCGGGAGGCCGAGAAGAAAAAGAAGAAGGAAATGAAAAAGCACCACAAAGCGGAACAGAAAGCAGGTGAGAAGCCATGACGCTGGGGGAGGAATCGTATACCCGACATAAGAACCGCGTGAAGCGGGCGCGGACCTTGGTGGAGATCGCCTTCGTCATCGCGGCGCTCTACCTGCTCTATACCCTCTTTTTCCATGGAAAGACATACCAGCCCTATACTGAGAGTCAGGTGAGCCCCACGACCGATACAGGCTTCATCGCGCTTTCGTACTTCGGCGTCGACCGCATCGGAGACACCTCGACACTGATCGGGGAGAAGCAGCTCCGCGAGCACCTGAAGGCCTTGAAGGACAATGGCTACGTGACTATCACGCAGGAAGACATCGAGAAATACTATGAAAAAGGCCAGCCTCTTCCTGAGAAGGCACTGTACCTGATGTTCGAAGATGGGCGGCGCGATACCGCGATCTTCGCTGACGACATCATCGAAGATCTGAATTTCAAGGGCGTCATGATGACATATCCGGAGAAATTCGATCACGAGGATCCGAAATTCCTTCGCCCGTCGGACCTGAAGGACATGACAGACTCCACCTTCTGGGAGCTGGGGACGAATGGCTACCGGCTGGAATATATCAATGTGTACGATCGCTATCACAATTTCATCGGAGAGATCGATCCCTTGACCTATGCGATGATGCGTCCGTACCTCGGACGTGACTACAATCACTATCTCATGGACTACATCCGCGATAAAGACCGCATCCCGGTCGAAACGCTGGATCATATGAAGCGGCGCATCGGCTATGACTACAGCCGCGTCGCGGAGCTCTATCAGGAGCATCTGGGCTACGTGCCGCAGGTCTATGTCCTGATGCATGCGAATACAGGAAAATTTGGCAATGCAGCGAGTGTTTCCTACGAAAATGAAAAATGGATCCGCAAGCTTTTCACGATGAATTTCAATCGAGAGGGCTACTCCTTCAACCAGAGAAACAGCTCGCTCTACGATCTCACGCGCATGCAGCCGCAGCCATACTGGCCGGTGAATCATCTGCTGATGCGCATCAAGTATGATACGAAGCAGCAGGATATCACCTTCAAGCGGGGCGATACCCGCATAGAGGACTGGGAGATCCTAAAAGGTGCGGGAGAGTACAAGGAAGAAAGCATCATCCTGACCTCTCTCCCTGAAAAGGAAGGCCTGATGCGGCTCAAAAATCACTACAGCTATGGAGATGTAAACATCAAAGTCCGTCTCGAGGGCAATTCCTTCGGCGGGCAGAAGGTCCTCTTCCGTGGGAATAAGGACTTCACCTCCTGCCTCTCTGCCGGTATCGAGCAGGGGAAGCTGGTGATCGCAGTGAGAGAGGGGGCAGGCGAGAAGAAGCTCTTTGAAGAAAAGCTTTCCGTCCTTGACGGGGAGACCCCGATTTCCATCGAAGAGGATAAAAAACGCGTGCGTATGGGCGTCCTTGCCGCACTCACCCGCTATGCAGATACGACCGACAAGGCGAAGCTCTATGCTGCCCGCATGGAAGAGACGAGGGATCGGGAGGCCTCGTCCGTCAAAGACGGAGAGAAGGAATATGAAGCACCGGAGAGTTTCCATGCCCGTCTTGACCGCGAACTGGAGATCCGCATGAGAGGAAATCAAGTGACTGTTCTTCTGGACGGGAAGGAAGCAGCTCAGGTCGAAGCACCGGAGATGAAAGGCAGAGAAGTCGGCCTTTGGTCCGGCTGGAACAGTCAGGCATGGAGCCAGAGAAATCTCGCAGATGATGTCTATGACGGCGTCTTCGAGCACCTCATCATCACATCGCACAAGGATGGAAAAGAAAGCCTCATCTACTCGAGCGAACTAACAGGTCTCGATAAGTGGCGCTTCGATGCGAATCAGAAATGGGAGTCCGTCCTCGGATGGTTCTTGAAGCATTTCTAGGAATGAGTGGCTGGTGACTTGGAATCAGTAGCTAGGGATTAGGAAGCTCGAGTGACTAGTGACTTGAATACTACTTTCGGGCATCGCCTCTTATAATTGCGGCGAAGCCGCCACCACAACCCTGAACCCACAACTCTGAACCCTGAAGTTTGAAAGCAGGGATGAGTGACTGGTGACTGGGAGACATTATACTCTCTCGCATCGTCATTTCGAGCGAAGCGAGAAATCTTTCTTGCAGACCGGGAAATGATGTATGTGTGAATGCAGAAATACGCAGCACCAAGGCGTCGTTTCCGTATCAGTGCCTATGTGATACTGACCGTAGTGCCA
>OLGI01000734.1_pt1 | contig 32294 bp, 22 predicted proteins | sample 1605221 | NCBI WGS metagenome assembly OLGI01 (sample SAMEA3888915, study PRJEB22519) | human gut metagenome | biome: human gut; feature: human-associated habitat; material: faeces | place: Denmark | collected 2010 | reverse complement strand
GGCCACGGACTTACGTCCGGGTGGCCGGAAGGGACATAAGGGCTGGCGCCGAGGGAGGGGGCGGCGGACTGTTTTTGGGCTGACGCGAAGCGGGGTTTTCTGTTACGGGAGGACGGATTTTTTGTTATGGGGGAGCGGATTGTGTACTGATCCGAGAAAAAAATCGGGGTGGCACGTGCGGTTTGACGGTGTTTTTGTGACGGGGCGGCTAAGGGCAGAAACATGATGGGCGGTTGGGCATGGAGGGGGTGGGCTCATACATATATATAATACTACGGCCTCGCGCGTATATTATTATATATATATGTGCAATATTTGTGTATTTGCAGAATGGCAACCTTGGCGTGCAAGTATGTAGTGACATTATGACGTGGAATAAATCCTTCCACCGCTACGCGATTGGGCTTTGTTGGAGTCAAGCATTTTGGCAACTGCTCTCCATGAATGAAGCGTTGGTCATGGCGTTTATCTCAAATACACATACAACATTATTCTCCGTGTTAATGTTTGTATAAAACGGGGGGTAATTCTTAAACAATTACATTTGCATACATTTTGTCAGAATTAGTTTTCAAGCTGTAAAGCTAACGGGGTAATGAGAGGATATGCCGACTCTTTTAATCTGTTAATAATAAATAGAGATTGCAGACTTTGCAAAAATAGGAATCTACTCGTTTATCCATTAACTTATTGGTTTGTTAACCAATTCAGTCAACGTGTAATAAGTATATGCTCTAATTTTGTTTATATAATGTCGGGTATCAGTCAATAAGTTTTGGTTTCGGCACACATAACTCATTGCGTCCACGCTTCGACCTTAAAATCTGACACTGGCACTACACCATTCGTATCAACAGACTTAGGGCATTTACAGAGACATATATGGTATAACTTTAGATTTTATATATGGCACAAGAGCACTCATTGATTGCCAATTCGGGCATTCAAGTTATTACGCTATCGTTAGACATAAACACCCAGGATAAATTTAAGATGTGGTATCATGAATGGCATGACACAGCTCAAGGCGAATGGCTGCTCGCGCCAGTACATGAACTGCGCACGGAGGACGCTTGCTATTACTATAACAAGCAGGAACTGTTTAGGGGTGGATATTTGAATGACTCGACTGCAGAGATCGATGTGAACGACTTGAAACTTGACGGTATCATGCCGCTCAGGATTGATGATGATAATTGTAATGGTGTGGAGGGTGAAATCTACTGCATGAGTTTTTCAGACCGCAGCAACGATTTAGCGTGTTTCGAGGGAGTGTGGCTTCCGCTGCCATACTTTTTCAAGCGTACAGCCAAGCGTTTTGAGTTTGGTCCGTTTAATTGGGCCCGCATGAAATTGCTGCCTGCTGGTGAGGACAAAGGTATAAAGCATTACAACGTGGTGCTTGCGTTTGACACGCGAGCGTGCTACGAGGAGGATGGCTACATGGAGTGCCCGGTATTTCCGGACGCCTTTAAGAATGACATGGACTTTGAGTTGTGCAGTAACGAGTTTATGGTGATGGATTATTGCTCGCCCGATAATAGCTGCAACTATGTGGACACATATTTGTTGCATTTGGTTCACCCCGATGTACAACAGGTGCAGCAATTAAAAGGCACTCGCGTGCGCCGCACATCTTACATAGCCTCGTATGCATTTTTGATTAACTATCTTGCGCAAAAAGGAGCTTTGCCCCGAATAAAGCTGTACAAAGACACAGATGTGGAGGTGAAGGACGTGGACATGGTGGTTGACATTGGCAACTCGCGCACCACTGCACTGCTTATTGAGGACCATGCCAATTTCAACCAAGTGCGGCAACTTGAGCTGACGGATTATACCAATTTGGTGGTTGAAACAGACGATGGCCTTGCTGTGAACAAGCATGACAAGCCTTTTGACATGCGTTTGGCCTTTCGTAAGGCCAGTTTTGGCGATTTTGGCATGAAAGACAGCCGTCAGTTTGTATACCCCAGTTTGGTGCGCCTTGGCGAGGAGGCCAACACACTCATACATTTAAGCACGGGTGATGCAGAATCGCTATCGACCTACTCGAGTCCCAAACGCTATTTGTGGGACTGGCGTCCGAACAAGGAAGAATGGAAATTTATGGTGCTTGACGGCGAACCTGACAGCCACATACTGAACTTGCGCGGCATTACCAACCAGCTGAAGCGTGACGGCCAACTTGACTTAGGCGGCCATGGCGGGAGTTCGTTCCATTACTCTCGCCGCTCACTGATGACTTTTGCCTTTTTGGAAATGCTGGTACAAGCACGCACGCAGATAAATAGCGAGTCGTACCGTTCGGTGCGCAACGGATTTGGCAAGCCTTCAGTGCCGCGTCGTATACGCCGCGTGGTAGTAACATGCCCCACTGCCATGTCGGGAGTGGAGCGCGACGCACTTGTACAATGCGCCAAAGATGCGGTTGTGCTGCTTGAAAACTTTGGATATGATGATCCTGCAGACAACACCACTCCGGGCAAATCGGTTGAGATAGTGCCTGCAGTCACGCCAAGAAGTGGCGAACGTGCATGGTACTACGACGAGGCCACCTGTGCGCAGTTGGTGTATATGTATGGCGAGGTCGGTCAGAAGTACAAGGGCTGCTGCAGCGAGTTTTTCAGTCTTTATGGCAAGATGGAAGATGGCGACACGCAGCCAAGCATTACGGTTGGGTCGCTCGACATAGGTGCCGGCACTACCGATTTGATGGTGAGCAAATACACCTATACTAAGGGAGACGTAACCACCATCACACCCGACCCGCGCTTTTACGACAGCTATTACTTTGCTGGCGACGACATGTTGCAGGCCTTGGTCAAACATGTCATGATACTTGGCCCGGAGAGTGCGTTCAGGAAGAAGTTGGAGGGCCTTACGGACAAGCAGTATCGTCAAAAGATGAAGGACTTCTTTGGCAAGGACTATAATGGTCAGACAGTAGCCGACAGAATGCTTCGCAGGGACTTTAACATTCAGTATTCGATGCCGCTGATGTGCCACTTTCTTGAATTGATGAAGGAAGGCAGCAAGAATTGTGTTGTGAAATATGCCGATGTATTTGCAGAATGCCCGCCTAACGCGATGGTAATAAATGGTTTTGCTGAACGTATGGGCATAGATGTGACCGAGTTGTCGTGGCAGTACGACAGTGAAGCGGTGCAACAAATTGTGCACAAGGAGTTTGAGCCCTTGCTCAAGAAAGTGGCCACCATTATGTTTTCGTACGCCTGCGATGTGGTGCTGCTTTCGGGGCGTCCAGCATCGCTCCCGGCCATACGTGATATATTTTTGAAATACTACCCTGTGTCACCCAACCGTCTCATTGTGCTCAACAACTATTATGTAGGCGACTGGTACCCCTTTGGCGAGAATACAGGCCACGTTAAGAATGCCAAGACTATTGTGGCCATGGGCGGTGTGATTGGTCATTATGCTTCGGCACTTTCTAATTTGGACAAGTTCTCCATCAACCTTGACTTGCTTGACAAGCACTTGACGTCGACGGTCAACTACATTGAAGCCTCACGCGACGGGCAGCCTATCGACTACTTGATTACTCCCGACAAGAGCTGTGGTGACCTGACAGTGAGCAGCATTCCGCTGACACTCAATGTGCGACAGATTGGTATGGACTCGTATCCAAGCCGTGCCTTGTATACGATAGACTTTAACCGTCACAAGATGGCCGACCGCATAAGGAAGAAGGCCCTGCTGAACGACGAGGGCTGTCCGACCGACGCCAAGGTGGCTGGCCTTGTGGGCGAGGCGGTGGATACGCTAAAGAAACGTATGCCGTTCAGGATAACCATTGAACGCGACGCAGACAACAAAGAGAACCTTAGCATCACTGCCATTACGGACCGTAACGACAACGATGTGACAGAGGGCAATTTGGAGGTACACATTCAGAGCCTTGGCATTGACGGGCAATACTGGCTCGACACGGGAGCATTTGACTTTTAACAAGTAGTTTCATCATGTTACAAGATATAAGACAACACATTGATTTGGTTGACGGCTCGATTGCGTGGGCCAAGGAGCACGGCAAAGAGTCGTTCCCCTGCAACACGTTCAAGGACTGGCGACGCCGGCTCAAGCGCATATATGCGGCATTGGAGGAGAAGTGTTCGGTGGCGGCCTATGGCGAAAGCCAGGTGGGCAAGTCATACTTGATGAGCAGTTTGCTTTCATCGCCCAATTCGCCGTTTGTCATTACCAATGGCGGCAAGGCTTACAGCTTTATCGACGACATTAACCCAAGCGGTGGCAACAATGCCAAGATTGAGTCGACAGGTGTAGTGACACGCTTCACACTGGACGGGGGTAACCCTCTGATGCGCGACTACGTGCGTGTGCGCAACTTGTCGGTGGTAGACATCATTCTGCTTATAGCAGACTCTTACTACAACGATATCAAGATAGACCCCGACAATGTGCTGCGCTACGACGACATCAACCAGGCATTAGAGGAGATGAGCGCTCTGTGGTCGAAGCGCGTGGCTGTACAGGACAAAATCGACGAGGACGATATAAGAGACATTGTGGACTATCTGCACGACGTGACGGGCAATGCAGCCGGGGCAGTGAACCAGTCGAACTTTGGCAAGGTGGTGGCCCCGGTGATAAAGTATTTGCCTTCCGACAAGTGGGTGGACGTGTTCGGCTTGTTGTGGAACCGTAACAAAGAGCTAAACCACCTGTTCGGTGTGCTGATAAACGAGTATAAGAAACTTTGTTTTGAAACGGACGTGTATGTGCCGTTTACAGCTGTGCTGCGCGACAAGGGCACGCTGCTCAAAATTGAATGGCTTGACACGGTGTGTGGCATACACTCCGACACAGGTCATGACGAGATCTACACCGATGTGTATGATGCACGAGGCAATTTGTTGGCGCGCGATTTTCACAAGGGCAACCTTTCGGCCCTGGCTGCCGAGCTCACCTTTGAGTTGCCGGCCGAGTTGGCTGAGGATCGTCGCTTTTTGCACAAGCTTGACTTGCTTGACTTTCCTGGCGCGCGCTCGCGCGAGAAATATAAGGAGCGCGAGATAGGTTCGGTGCTGCCCAAGATGCTGCGTCGCGGCAAGGTGGCGTACCTTTTCAACAAGTATTCGCGTTCGCTGCGCATCAGCAGTGTGCTGTTCTGCCACCACAACGACCAAAAAGCCGAGGCTACTATTGGCGAGACCATTAACAGTTGGATTGAAGACAACATAGGCGCCACCCCCGAGGAGCGTGCACACATGCTGAACAGCACCAACGGCATTGCGCCACTGTTCATGATAGCCACAAAGTTCAACATCGACCTTGAAAGGACCAAGACCGACAATGTGTCGAACCCGGACAAGCTTGACGCCCACTGGAACCGCTTTGACACGGTGTTTCCTGAAATAATCAAGCCCGACACATGGCTTGACCACTGGGTTAAGCCAGGGGGGCTGTTCAAGACGGCGGCATTCCAGAACATCTATCCGCTGCGCGACTTTTATTGGTCGGGCAAGAACGGGGTGTTTGACGGCTATAGCGACGGCGTGGTGAAGAGTGAAGAGAAATGTGTGCATACCTTTGAAGACTACCCCGACTACTTTGACAATCTGAAGCAGAGCTTTATGCGCAATGAGTTTGTGAAACGTCACTTTGCCAACCCCGGGCAAACGTGGCATGATGTGGCCACAGTCAACAATGACGGTTCAAAGGCCATCATTCGCAATCTTGACGCCATAGCCGGTGTGCTTGATGCTGCGCGCTGCACGAAATATGGTACGCAGCTCGCCCAAATTAAGGATGAGATGTGCAAGGCCCTGTCGGTGTACTTTGAGCCAGAGGACAAGGAGGCCAAGAATCTGAAGGTAAAGCAAATAGCCAGTGACATAAGGTTGTCGCTAATACTGAGTGTGGGTGAGCGGCCCGAGGTGTTTGGGCGTATCATTGACAGTTTGATGGTGCCGGTAAGCGACCTTCGCGACATAGCCTACGACATTATTATATGCCACGCCGACACGCCCCGGGACTTTTCGATGGTGAACTTTGTGCGCAAGCAGGTTGACATTGACCCCACTGGCAACAAGGCCGACAATGTGCGCAAACTGCGCGAGTATTTTGGCTGTGACACGGCTCAGCTCGAACAGGCTCTGAAGGCCCGCGGCTGCACGGTGGACGAGGTGGTGGAGAGCCAGACAGAGACCCTGACCACCGTGGCCGATGTAGTGGCCAAGCACATAGTAGATTATTGGACGGGCTACATCAACAGCCAGGTCAAGATGCTTGAGCCTATGCTGCCCCATGCCGATGAAGTGGTGTTCATGCTTGCCTCGCTGCTCAAAAAGATGAAGTTGAGAAATGTGCTGGCCGAACGGATTGGGCACTACTGCAATGTGTTCAGCCCTGACGAGCAACTCAATGCCATAGCGGACTATGCCGCGCTCACGCTGAACAACTTTGTGAGTACCGCGGGACGCAGCTACATCAGCGACAGCGAGGCCGATGCCATACGCGCCAAGGCAGAGACGTGCCATATCAAAGTTGACCTCAGCCCTGCTGCATGGACTGTAAATCGCAAGCCACAGCCACTGCTGGAGACGCTGAGGGCATTTGACGCGGCCTCAGACATCAGCCATGTGGACAAGCACACACTCACGCAACTGCCGCTTTGGGACAATTTTCAGCGTTGGGAGAACCTGGTGACCATCGGCCTGCTATATGCCAGTGACATATCGCACACCGACCCTGTGGCCAACGCGCAGATTAAGCGCATCATTGACAGTTGCAGCAAACTGTATGGTACGCATAATGATTAACAAACAAAAGAAGATATATGGCAGCACACACATTTCGTGGCAAGCAAAGGTTGTGCTACACGGAGGTGAACGACTTTACCGATTTTCAAGGCATAGGGCATGACCCACTATACAGGAGGTACGACAGCGTGTTGAGCGTGGTAAAAAAGGTTGTGCCTCAGCACCTTTGGCACTTTCTTGCCACGCCCGACTACTTGGAGGACAGCGATCAAATATGCTGGTACGTGGATCAATGGGACGAACGCCCCACCCGCTTGAGCGAACTGTCGGGCCAAGAGCTTGACGAATATCAAGAACTGCTCAAACACACCGTCGAGGCATATAAAATGGCCGCTACGAAACTGGACGGCGACGATCTGCAAATAATGGCCGGTGCCATCAAATATGCGGACTCTGGACAGGTGTACTGCGGCGACGGAAAGGTGTACCTTGTGGCATGGGGCATGAAACCCGCCACACACCGGCACAAGGTGATTGGCACAGTTATTCACGACTATGACTATGTGAAAAAGTTCAAGGTAAGGTTCGATGCCGGCGCACATGGTTCCATTGCACCACTTGACAGAACCGTAAGCTTGGCAGGGGGCACCACGCTGACCGAAACGGAGGTGCCGCAGGTGACAGTTCACGAGGGCTGGACCCTGACTGGTTGGTTACCCGACATGCCTGTGGGACAGGTGGTGAATGCCGACATGGCCTTTACTGCCCAGTACGACCAATGTCCGCCCCCTGTGCCACCGCATGTTGAAGATTGTGCGCCCGATGCCGAAGAGGATAATGATGGGGCGGACGATGACTATAAGGAAAAGGACACTTGCTACAACTGCCGATTTGAGGCTGGCGAGCATGGCACGCTGAACGGGCCTGCCACACTGCACAAAACCGCTGGCAGCACCATTGGCAGCAATGAGGTGCCTGCTGTCACGCCCCACAAAGGCTACCGCTTTACGGGGTGGAGCAGTTCGCCAATCAATGTCGCAGTTGATGGCGACAAGGTGTTTGTAGCACAATACGAGAGGGTGGTGCCATGGTATAAGCGATGGTGGTTGTGGCTCACCGGCAGCGGTTGCTTGAAATGGCTGCTGTGGCTGCTGCTTGCCCTGCTGCTTGGGTTGTTGCTCATTGGGGTGCTCAAGGGGTGCGAGGGTTGCACTGGCCACCATACCCCCGTAAATGGTGTGGTGCCTGCCGACACCCTGACGCGTGCCGACGGCAGCATGGTGGACGACAACGGCTATGCCCGCCCCGTGACGGGCGATGACGGCCAGTTGCCCGACGACGAAATGATTGTGGCCCCCGTCATGGGCGAGGGGGGCAGCGAACCGCCCATTGTTGAGCAGCCCGGAGCCCCGAGCATCATGGCCAACCGCCTGTTCCTGTTTATGGAGGAGGAGAACGACAATGTAGAGGCCCTTGCACGCGACTTTAAGCGCGCTTACCCTGGCGAGCAATACGGCATTATTGGCTATGACAAGGAGGTAAAACTGCTTGTTATACAAGTGCCAGAGGCCGAACGGAACCATATCCGCCAAACAATCAACCGCCGCATACCAGGGCACAAGTTTATTGTGTTTGACGAGGAGGTGTACGAACTAAACGGCCAGGCGAGCACCCAGTCTGAGCCGGCCGGCTGGCACCTTGGCGCCATTCACCTTAAACAAGGGTGGGCCTGTACCAAGGGTAGTGCCAACGTCAAAGTGGCCATCGTAGACGACGGCATTCAGGCTGGGCACCCCATGTTCAGAGGACGGATAGTTGACGCCTACAACGTGTTTACGCAGAACAACACGCTGAGCATGGGCGAAGGACATGGCACACACACCGCTGCACTGGCAGCGGGAAGTGCCGACTATTATAACAGAGGCGCCTCGGGCGTGGCCCCAGGGTGTCAGATTATGCCCATTCAGGTGTTTGACAACAAACGATGCCCGTTGTCGGCCCTGGTGGCCGGTGTGATGTATGCGCTGCACCACAATGCCGATGTGGTAAACATATCGATAGGCCCGTCGTTTAAGGGGCTGAATGTGCTGCCCGTTGAGCAGCAGGCCGAAATAGCGCGCACACAGTTTCGCAATGTGGCGCTGCTTTGGGCGCGTGTGTGCCAACTTGCAGCCCGCAAGCGCGCCATATTGGTGTTTGCAGCAGGCAACGACGACATACTCACCAGCATTCCGCCCGAGAACCGCAATGCCTCATCAATAGTGGTCACGGCTGTCGACCCCCGACTGTGTCCCACCTCATTCACCAACTACGGCCCAGGTTCAGACATATCGGCTCCAGGCAAGGGCATTAGCAGTGCCTTCCCTGTCAACACCTTTAAGATGCTTGACGGCACGAGCATGGCTGCCCCCATTGTGACTGGCACCATTGCGCTGATGAAATCGCTCAAAAAGGACCTTACGGTGGCTCAGGCACGCAACGTGCTTTACCGCACGGGGGCTGCTGTGTACGGCAACATTCCCCCCATGGTGCTGGTTGACAAGGCGCTTGAGGCGGTAAGACAGGGCAATTTCAGTGCACCGGCCGAGCGAGCTATCACACCTGTGCCTGGCAGGGCGGGGGCTGGCGGCAGTTCACAGGCCAACCCCATTGCAAGCCCTGCTGGCAACATGCCCCCGCCCACCGCTGCAACGCCCCAGCCCGCGGGCGGCACGGACTACGATGCCATCAGGCGCAAGATTGCGGCTTACAAACAAAAGATTGAAGAACTTGAGAAACTCTTACCACACAAATAACAACCATGGCTAATAAAATGAACAACCAATATTCGTGGAACCAGACGCTAAAGTTTTCGTGGGGCCACATCATAGCCTTTACAGCACTGATATTTGCCAGTTACGTGGCCTATATGGGTGCGTTTTACCAAAATGGCGGCAACTTTGGTGCTGCCGCCGTCAAGGTATGTTGCATTGACGTGGTGCTGCTTGGCACCTTTATTGGCGCGCAAATGTGCAAGGGCAGCGACCACAAGTTTGGACGTTGCATCATGGCAGAACGCGTGCTTATAGTACTCTGCCCTGTGGCCCTTGTATGGGCACTGATGCCTGCCAACCACTTTTGGACGGTTTTTGGCGAACGCGACCAGATTGAAACGGAGTTTGAGCAGTCGATTGGCAAAACGCGGCAGATGTTTGACGGCTACGACCAGTATGCCAACAACCGCATAGCCCAGTACGAGGCCACGCTCAACACCCTCAGCAGTCAGAAGGCGCTATACCGCGCCCTATGCGCCAAGGCGGGTCTTGACGGCACGAACGACGCCATGGTGAAAGCCAACTACATTGAGGCTCTCAGGCTGCAGCTGCTGTCGGAGAACACTGACAGCTTGCGGCAGTCGGCCACGGCCTGGATTGACAAAGCCGAACAGGGGGTGAGCGTGTGGAATGCCTTCCTTGTGGGCAACGTCAAGCTCATTTCGTCGGCCATTGAGGGTTGGCACAACAAATTGAACGAAGTGTCAACCCCTGTGCTGAGCAATGAAACGGCCACGGGACAAGAGGTAATGCCTTACAGCGAGGCCGACCAATCATACGATGAGGCGCAGCAAAGTCTGAAGCAACTGAGCAGCATCTACACCAAAGCCGACGAGGGTGTGTGTATGGCCACCGTATGGAGCGGTGTGCTGCTGTATGCCATGCTGCTATTCCCCTACCTGTTGCAGCGGCGCAACGAAAAGGCCAAGGGCTACTACACGCTGCTGCCCGGGGGCAAGCATCGTGGGCGCGGCAGCTCGCTTACGCCACAAAGGCGGAACAAAGGGCGCAAACCGACACAACCAGCCCCCGCAAACAATCATGCAAACGACAACGACGACATATTTAGTGGAACCTTTTAACACCACATTGCCCATAACATATCATGATACAGAAGAAGAAATTGCTCAAAGACCTACAACAGTACTCTGCCAGCGAGATAGCAGAGGCGGTACGTAACGGAGTAGTTACGATTTATGAGTTAGAGAAAGGCACGGAAGGGGCTTTCACGCCTTTGCTCCGAAAAAGGGTTGAGACCATTTTGGCCGCACCGCCCGAGCCTGCCGTTGAGCCTCAGCCCCAGAGTGTGCCAACGAACACGGTTGCCGTTGCACCGCCCGTTGCGCCCGTTGCCGAACCTGCTGCAGAGCCTCAGCCACAGAGCGCGCCTGCCGACCATGCAGAGCCGCAGACTGACAGTAAGGGCATGTTCCGCAACCCATTCTCATTCAAGGGGCGCATACGCAGGCTCGAGTATGGGCTGTCGTTCATCATATATTTTGTCTTTATAGTAATTAGCCAGATAGTATCTGATGATATCATTTACAAATACGCTTACGGCGACGTATCAAGCGCTGAGTATCAAGGCTATCTTACGATATTATTGATTATCTCCATACCATTCTATTGGTTCTTCATTGCCCAAAACTGCAAGCGGTGCCACGATGTGGGGCATTCGGGCTGGAGCCAGCTTATTCCCTTCTACGTCTTTGCCTTGCTATTTGAACGCGGCACCATCGGTGACAACAAGTATGGCAAGAACCCTAAAGAGTAACATACATCACAACACACTATATGCCAACAAAAGATTACATATTAGATAACGTGGCAGGCTATAAGGCCGAGAACCTGTACGGCTTTATAAACAAGGGGCTTGTCACCTTTGACGAACTGTGCAACGACACCAATGGCGAGTTCAGCCCCAAGGTGCGCCAGGAACTGAAGCGTATGCTTGAGCATGGCGACGATGACGAATGGGCCAGCGCACAGGCCGCGCACACCATTGAGGCGGTGCAGCACTACTTGGACACCTTTGCCGAGGGCAAGTTCCGCCCAGAGGCCCGTGCGCTGAAGGCGCAGATTGAACGTGAACAAGCCGATGCCGCGGCTCAGGAGAGCGCAGAGAACGATTGGGACGCGCTTGACAAGAACGACATTGACGCGCTGAACGACTTTGTGACTAACAATCCTGACAGCGTGCATGCAGCGGAGGCCAACCAGCGCATAAACGATCTGCTGCTTGACAGCATCATGGACTATGACATTGACACGCTGATTGACGAGATCAAGCAAATTCTGAACGAAGTAGGTACCACTGCCTTATATAAGGATCCCAACATTGCCAACAAAATAAGGTACTACATAAAAAAACGCTATGCCACCAAAGCGGAGTTCCTTAACAAACTGAGGGAGGACTGCAACCTGCTGAATGCATCGACTGTCAAGTACTTGATAGACAACGAACACCTCATTACCATTGCCGACCTGTATGGCATAGGCATTGACAAGCAGTTTATCAAGGCCATGCAAAATGGCAAGCAGACCGAAAGTTATACCTACACCCGCAGTTTGGACCGCATACACAAGCAGAGCACCGAGGTGTACTTTTGGGGCATCCCCTCATCGGGCAAGAGCTGTGCCTTGGGGGCCATACTGAGTGTGGCCGGCAGCGGCAGGGTGGCCAAGGTGATGGACGCCGACACGGCCTCGCAGGGCTATGGCTACATGACTTACCTGATGAACCATTTCCCGCAGAACGGCGAGGTGGGCACGCTGTTGGGCGGCACGCCGATTGATGCTTTTTACGAAATGGGATTTGACCTGACTGACAATGACAACCGCACGCACCCCATCACCTGCATTGACATGGCTGGCGAGCTGATGAGCTGCATGTTCAAGAGCAATGCCAACATGCCACTGACAGACATCCATCTGAACATGCTCGACACTATGACCAATGTGCTGATAGACAACCGCTCGACCAACCGCAAGATACACTTTTTTGTGATTGAATATGGCGGCGAGGACCGCATTTACGATGGTTACCGCCAACCCGTTTTCCTTGAAGGTGCATTGTCGTACATCAAGGATACGGGCATCTTCAAGAAAGAGACTGACGCCATATTTATCATGGTGACCAAGGTGGACAAGATGAAACACGTCACGCGCGATGCCATCACCCAATATGTAAAGGACAAATACAAGGGCTTTTACAACAGGTTGAACAAGATATGCGAAGACAACGAGATTAACGGCAAGAAGGTTGAAATTGTGGCATTCTCGTTAGGCAAGGTCTGCTTTCAGAGCTACTGCAAATTCGACACCAAGCCTGCCGAAAATGTGGTGGACATCATGCTTAAGCATTCGGCGAGCAACCACGGTGGCAAGTTAGGTATTATTGGTAAAATATTTAGAGGATAAAAATCATGGAACACAAGTTAGGCATAGTTATTCAAGCAGCCAACCAAGGAAATCAAGAAATATTTCAAAGGAACAAGGAACAAAGTTGGGCCAATTCTATTCACGAATTGAGAAAACCGATGAACGGTCTCACCTTCAGCAAAGACGACACCGAGCCTGCCATCTACGTCGAGTTTTTAGGCGAGAAGGGCTATTTGCTGGCATTAGTATTTTCCGACCGCGCTCGCGACGCCGACAACGCCACGGTGTGGGTGCATGTGCCCGCCGGGTGCAACATATCGAGCGCAGAGACTGTCGAAGTTATTGAGCAAATAAAGGAGGTCGCAAAGACTGGCAATTTTAAGAGCAATCCTATCTTTGACGAAATAGCCGACAAGTCGTACCAGGACAAGGGTGTACTGGTGCCCGCCGTCAGCACCATCTGTTCTGCCCCCAAGGCCAGCAAGTACGGCGTAAGGCGACTCTCTAACTTTACGCTGAAAGAACTGTTTGGCAATAATATTGCACAACATGAGTATGCCAAGTACAAAGGCATATTTTTGCTCAACCAGTCGGTTGGCTTCGGCAACGACTTCGAGGAATTAGGGGCTGAGCTCAAAAAGGTGCGCACCCTGCAGGCACCTAAATCGCAGGAAGGCTTTGAGCCATACATCGTTGTGGCGAGGGAGGACGTGCCCTTTACCAAAGCTGTGGAATTTCCAGACGGGGCTGATGTGCACATAGAATGGCGGAAGGAAGGCTACAGGGCCATAAGCAAGTCAGCCAAGGTGACAGAAAAGGAGGAGGACTTTCAGAATAGCATAAAGATCAATGCCGAAAAAGACATTTACAGAGAGGTGCACCGCGACAAAATCAAGGTGTTTGGCTCTGATGGCAAGTCCATTGAATCTTTTGAGGTTTGGCTCAAGGATCTGCTACAGGTAGACCCAATTATTAAGGTACCCACACGCAATGCATGCCCAATCACCATCAAAGCTGACGGGTATGAGGATAAGGAGGTCAAACTCAAGGATCTCATCTCCGATAAGGGCATCAAATTGGAAAAGGAGTCGTACACCTACCGCTTTGCCTTGGAGGGCAGCAAGGAGGAATATATCCTCACGACACAACGTCGCTTGACAAAATCGCCCATCAAGTACTATTCGGCTTATGACGTCATTTCGGAAAAAGGCGTCAACAAACTGTCATACGACGGAATCTGGCAGAAGGTCATGTACTTTGGCATAGGATTCGGAGCGTGCCTGCTGGCCATAGGGCTGTGTGTGGGTTGGAACGTGTTTGTGATGGACCGCGAGTTCAAGTTTGAGGACAAGCAGGAGACGGGGCTGACAGCCCCACAAGATGAGGGCTACACGCTCACCGACACGCAAAAGGCTTTCAATTACCTGCAGAACAATGACACCTGGCACAAGGACAGCCTTGACCGATTTGACGCCACGTGTGGGTTGTTCGACGAGCTGAACGAATTTGAGGTTAACAAGATAAAAGACAGGAATGCCACACTGAACAATGACAAGCTGGGCAAAATTGTGGAAGCGCTCGAGCAAATACCTGCCAACAGCCGCCCCGGCAAGTATGACGGTAAGTACAATACCAAAGATGACAAGCAGATAAACATCAACAACTACATTAACAGCATTACCAATACCGCAACGCCCCAAAGCCAGACAACGCCATCAGTTCCCCAACAGAATGATGTGCCAACGCAAGCCCCAGCCCCTGATCCGGCACCAGCCAGCCCACGAAGTCACAGCAAAGGCCAGACCATAAGGCCGGCCAGCGCCCAAAATAAGAAGCCGGCGAAAAAGAATGCCAAAAAGGCAACTGATAAAAGTGGGGCTGGTAAGAATGACGGCACAGGCAGTGAACGCGGTGGTATAAAATAATACAGCAGAACGTGTTGGCGGATTTCGGGGCAGCACCCCGTTATCCCGCCGACACGTCAATCAACTCTAAAGAAAATGAAAGTAACAATCAAAATAATCATACTCATCGTGGCCATTGCGCTTGCCATAGGGGGTGTCATGTTTTATGCCAAGACGCAGGTGGCTCCACCCATGGCCACCAAAGCTGTCAACCAATATGCCAAGCAGATTGACAACTGCTGCAACGCAATGGCCAACGCAGACCTGGCTGGCATGGACTCCATAATGACTGACGCCCAGAGCAAAATACGCATTTACGCCACCGAGGGCAAGGTGGAGGACGAGGCGGCCAATGCTGCTATTGACAAACTGCTGGCCATTTATGCGCCCGCGTTTCTTGACAATGCATTCGGCAAATTCCGCCAAAGCGTGTGGCACACCGACGACCACAGCCACATGCTTGCGGTGGTGGCCAAACTGAGAGGCATAAAGCATATTGACCATTCGAGTGCGCTGAAGCGGTCGACGGCCGACTCGCTGGCGCTGATAGTTAACATCATTGGCAACTACAAGCAGGCGTGTGCCGTGAGCCGCGCAAGCGGGTTCAGGGGCATTGCCGCGGCACGCAGCACCATAGACCGGGCGCGACAGCTGGCCAACGACCCTTATCTGTCGAACTGCACCAATCTGATGAATGCGCTTAACGGTGTGCGACCGCGCATTGCCGCAGCGCACTACAACTATGCGGCAGGCATGGTTGAAAAACTGGCCAACTACCGCTTTGTGACGCAGCAGTATTACGAGAACTCATTAGTGCCCACCGTTGAACGGGCTGTCAACCAGTACGACGAGCAGGCTAAGGCACTGTACGGCTCAAAGCGCAGCACCGACAATCTGTGGAACAGGGCACGCTATTATTACGATGAGGCTACTAACTACTATAATTATTAACACTCCCCCCAAAAATGTTGAAGCACATTATGCTGCTGCTCGCACTTGCTGCGACAGCACCTGCACTCGCCCAGAACAAGGCGGACTCTACTGCGCACGCTGACAATGAAGTGGAAATCAAAATCGGCATGCGGGACTTCGAGAGGTTGAAAAGCGAACGGGACAGCGCCATGACCGCCTACAAGGCGTTGCTCCCCAAATACAACAAAATAGTCAAGAACGACTCTGCACTGGCGGCCCAACTGCAAACGGCACGCACCGAATGCGCCACATTCAAACTCAAATGTGACGAACTGCAGCAGGCACAGAGAAAGGCTAATGTCTGTCTGTTCAACATTGCCTCAAATTTCCTTTACATACCCTACGAGGCTTACAGCGTAGAGAAATTGGCCATTCCGGCTTTCGAGGCTGTTACGGACAAGGAGCTTAAAACACAGCACTCCGTGAACTATGTGTTACTCAAATCTTATCAAAATGACGTAAAGCAGTTGCTCGACTTCATCACATCAGCTGAGAAGGAGTTAGGTAACCCCTTTGCCAAGAATGCTGACGAGCAGCTGCGCGAGCTGCACAACTTGCCGGCCTACATCAACTACAAGCAATACCGTGATTGGAAGGGCACTTGGCTCGGCAAGAGGTTGTGCAAAGTGGAGGCTGCACTGAGAAACTTTAAGGGCGATCGCAGCCAGCTAAAATTCGGAACCATCAAGAAGGAATTGCAAGATTGCCTTGACACAACTAACGACTTATGACACAACTCACACGGCTGCTGCACATCGTCTGCTTGCTATGCGCCTGCAACATGGCATACGCCCAAAACACCATCAGGTCCCGACACCGTCCGAAACCCCGCAAGGTGACGGTGACACAAACACCCCTGAGGAAATATATCAACCAGAAGAAAGAAGAAATTGCGAAACAGCAAGCAGCAGAAAGGAAGTGTTACGAAACTGCGTGCAAAACTGCCACACGTGACGCTCTCGAAAAATATCTGGAACGTTACCCTAAAGGCAAATATGTCGCCGATGTACGAAACCGCATAGCTGACTTCAAACTATGGGATAAAGCAAAAGAGGCTAACACCATAGCAGCCTGCCAGGAATACTTGCGAATGTCGCAATTCCGTTTTTTTGAACAGCAGGCGCGCAGCACTATCAACAATTTGGAAGCGGCTGCAGCATGGGACACGATAAAATTGTCGGCCCAGAAGTCTGACATCTACGCATTCATATCAAAGTACCCCGATGCCTCATGCGTGGCTGATGCGTACAGGCGCATACACGAGCTTGACGGTCTGGCACACTTCAGACTGCAACAATATGAACAGGCACTGAATGAGTTCAACCTGGCGGGCGGGGAGCAAGCCTTGTCGCCTGCGAGCCTGCCCTGCTACAAACAAGCACAGGAGTATGTTGACTACACATCGGCACGCAACAGAAACACCGAAGGGGCACTCAGATCTTTTCTGACAAACTACCCCTACAGCTGTTACAGCAAAGAGATATCAAACCTGCTGGCATTGGCCATAGCACAGTCCATAACCATATATTCCTACGACAGTGCAGGAGCTGAAGCCTTGAGCTATGCCAAAGACTCCTCCACACGACAGGCTGTGCAACGCTACATTGACTGGCAGAAGAAGAACTACAAACTGTACTGCAAACGCAACAGAATGGCCGCGCGGCGTGCCAACGGCAACATCATTCAGTTTGGCCTTGAATGGATGGACGTCGGCTTTAATCCGTCATGCTATGATGACACTGACAACGACCTTGACATTGTATGGTTCTATAATGCCGGACTTAGCCTGAAATTTGGCAATTATAATACTCCCGTGCAATTCCTGCTGGGCGCCAAGATCGGACTTGTGGGATATACCGTTTGGTATGATTACAACGATGAGTCGAAAACCTGTTTCCACTTGCCACTCTTTGCCAAGCTTAAAGTCAATGTGTGCAATATCAGTAAAAGTGCCAAACTTTTTGTCGATGCCACAGGCTATTTCAATGCTGTGCGAGACGAGTTTATCGAAAACAAATTTGCCGCTTCGTGCGGTATTGGCACTGCCTGGAAGCATTGGGACTGGTCCTTTTACTACAAAGCTGACCTCGGCAACAAGCGGCATCTCGACAACGATTATCTTGCCACTTCTATATCATACTACTTCTAAAACCCGTTGGCGGGGACAAGCGTTGGAAAACTCAACGCTTGTCCCCGCCAACGGGTTTGGTTTAGCAACTGATGGTGGTGATGTGCTGGCCCTGGGGGTCGGTGGTGTGGGTGATGGTGGCGCTGATGGCCTTGACTCGCTCGCTGATGGAACGCAGACCGATGCCGGGGGCGGACGATGCGGGGGACGGGGCGGCGGTTGGTGATGGGGTTGGTGCAGGAGCTGCGGTGTGGGCGATGGTGAGCGTGGTGTGGGGGGCGGCGGGGCTGTGGGTGAGGGTGATGCTGATATGGGTGAGCTGCGGGGTGTGCTTGATGAGGTTGGTGATGAGCTCTTGCGCGATGCGGTAGAGCTGGTGGGCCTGGGCGGCGGGCAGGGCGGCCCAGTTGTGATGGGCGGGGGTGGCGCTGAAGGTGATTGCTATGTGGCCCATTTCGTGGAGCTTGCAGGCCAGGGCGGAGAGGGTTTGGTCGAGGGTGGCAAAGGCGGTGTTGGGGGGCATGAGCTGGTGGGAGATGTGGCGTATGTTTTGACGCACGGCGTTGAGCTGCTGGGTGGCCTGGGCGGTGGAGGCGGTGTTGGTTATCTGCATTTCGGCCACGAGGAGGTCGTTGCACACGCCGTCGTGGAGCTCTTGTGCCAGACGTTTGCGCTCGGTTTCGATGCCGTCGATGTAGCGGCGGGCCTGTTCGAGCTCGGCCTTGCGCTGCTGGTGGCGGTGGCGCATGATGGCGCCTGCTATGGTGATGATGAGCAGCAGGGTGGCTACGGCAAGGCTTGCGCCAAGGCGCCACTGGCGTGCTTCAGCTTGTGCGGCGTCCTTTTGCAGTTGGGCTATTTTGAGTTGTTTTTCCTTGGCATCGTAGCGTGCGGCGGCATCGGCTACTTGCTGCTGTATGTTGAGCTGGTGGAGGGAGTCGGCTATGTAGTATGCCTCGCGGTAGAAGTAGCAGGCGCGTGGTGCCTGGTCTGTGCCCTCGTAGGCGCGGGCTACCATGAGCATGACTTTGTCGCGCTCTGATGATACTGCGGGGCCGTTGTGGTAGAGCATGAGGGCGGACTGCAGGGCGGGTGCCCACTGGCGTGTGACGAAGTAGTAGTTGACCTTGGCGTGCTCGAGCTGCATGCGTTCGGTGCCGCCGGGGGCAAGGCCGCTGACGATGGTGTTGGCGCGGGCTATGAGGGCTGGTATTTCGGTGTGGCGGTTGGGCTGCTGTGTGAGCAGGGTGATGAGTGGCGACAGGCAGCTTGCCTCGGCCAGTGGTTCGTGGGCCTGGCGTGCGAGGTTGATGCCGCGCTGCAGGTATTGCTCGGCTTGTGCAAAGGTGGCGGGGTTGTAGGTGAGGATGGTGCCGAGGCCGGCATATACGGAGATGCGCTGTGCGGGTTCGGCGGCGCGCTCATATTTGAGTGCGTTGAGCAGTAGGGTGCGGCAGTCGTCGGGGCGGCCTATGCGGCTGCACATGGCGCCATAGTTTTGGTAAGCTGCAAAGGCCAGCTGGTGGTTGTGGTGGCGTGTGGCGTAGGCAATGACTTGGTCGTAGCATTTGGCTGCCTGGTCGAATTGTTGCAGGCGGCTGTGGCAGATGCCCATGCTGCATAGCTGGTTGTGCTGCTGGTCGGCGAGGTGGTTTTTCTGGGCCACTTTGTAGGCTTGGGTAAAGTGGCCGAGTGCTTGTTGTATGTGGCCTTGTGCGGCGAGTGCCTCGCCACGTGCGGCCTCGAGGGTGACGATGTCGGCGCCTTTGGCTTTGTGTTGGGTGGCGAGCTGGGCGTAGTGTAGTGCGGAGTCGGGGCACGAGGTGCTGAAGGCTTGTGCCATTTGTGCCAGCAGGTGGGGGTTGTGCGGCTGTGTACGCAGGAGGTGGCGCAGGGAGTCGGCTTGCGGCTGTGCGGCTGCAAGCACGGGTGTGAGCATGAGGGTGATGAGGAGGGGGAGGAGGAGTTTTTTCATAGTGTGTTGGGGTTTTGGGGTGACGGGTAAGTTTGCTTTAATATAATAAATATGTGTAGTGCTTGGTTGCTCGTCAACCTGTTTACTAAGGATTTTGCCTATGAATTGCAAATATATAAAAAACGTGCCAACTGGCAAGCATGGTATGCTTTGCAGTTGGCACGTAACGTGTAATTGCTTTCTTTTTTATTTATTGCGCGCTTTAGCACCTGGGGTACACTCTATCACTTCTCTTACCCCTATCTCTAATGGGGGGGCGCATTTCCTTATCACTACCCTACCCTTTTCCACAAGACGAGGCTGCTGAAAAATGCCCCGACACGGGACGCGTCGCCCCCATTAGAGTTTGCGTTTGGAGGTTGCGCTTTGAGGTAGAGTTTTGAGATTGTGTTTGGTGCTTGAACGTAGAGCAATACTTTTTTTATTTGACTATCACCTTGCGCACGGTGCCGTCGGTCATTTTGATGATATTGAGGCCTAGCTGCGGTGTGCTGATGCGTCGTCCGTCGGGGGCGTAGCAGGCTGCTGCCTTGGCGGGGGCGCTATCGGCGGGGGCCGCGGCTATGGCTGTGAGGTCGGGGCATAGCTCGATGGTGGTGGGATGGTTGGCCTCGACATCGAACGCGATGCTGAAGGGAGTGGTGACGTATTCACCAGTGTTGTCATCCTCGTATGCCACAACGCCCGACATGGTGTAGTGGCCAGGCTCGAGATCCATGCGGCTTTTGCGATAGAAGTTGGGGTTTGGCACAATGCGCGTTTGTTCATTGCCATAACACATGTTCAAGCGTTCAAAGCCCGGCACACGTCCGCCCTTGTAAGAGAAATAGACACGAACGGTTTTCTGGGTGTAAATTGTCACGGTGGTGTCGGCCTCAGAGGGGCTGATGGTGAAGAAGCGTGCGGGGGCGAACGTTCCACCTGACCATACTGCGAGGTTGGCTCTGATACCCGTTGAGATGCAGATGGCACTGTCGGCGGTGGCGGTTTCCAGCTTTTCTAACCAGAGATAGTTGTAGGGGCGGTCGAAACGGCCGTATGACGTGTAGTAACTGCCGTCCTCGTCCACATAGGTGACGGGGGCCTCGAACCAGCATGACAGACTGTATAGGGTGTCCTTTTGCAGTTTTACCTCGCGCCAGGTTATGGTGCGCTCGTTGTAGCCGGGGCGGAGGGGAATTGCCTCGTCGGCATAGTACATGCGGCCCTTGGTGAGCTTGCTCAGACGGTAGCGGTGGTATTCAGGTACATTGTTGAATACATAGATGCTGTCAGAACCCAGGCAGTTGACGCGCAGCAGTGCAAAGTCGGTGGGCTGTAGGCGCTGCACAAGGGTGTCGATGGCACCAAGGGTAAAACCGTGGTGCGGCGCATTGTTGAATTCGTCAATGTCTTTCTGCATCACCCAGTCGTATTTTCCCTCGGGCAGTATGATGGTGATGGTGTCGTAGGGTATGGGATCGGCACTGGCATAGTGTAGCTGCTTGGCGCAGCCGTCGTGGTGTGACGGCAAATCACTGATGTAACCTTGATTGTACGTGCCAAAGAGGTTAAGCATGCGCCCTGTCTGGAACTGGTGGCACGGCACAATGAACTTGACGGGGTGCAGCTGGCTGAAAGCGGGCAGTGTATTGAAATTACCATCATAAAAGTTATTATATGTGAGGCTGAACTCGGTGCGGGGGTCACCCGGATAACTGTACAGACAGCACTGCTTGCTGAGCACGCTGGCTATGGTGTCGCTCTGTGCACCATATTGGGCGTTGAGGGCAAGATAGGGGTAGGTGCTGCCCTCGATGAGGGTTGTGACCACGAGGTCGTTGCCTTTGATTTGGCGGCTCACCTCCTTGCATTCTACAGACATTTGCTTATTTTCCTGCCATGAATAAGGTGGGTTGACATAGGTGTAGGCACTAAACTGCAGGTGGTCGGCATAGGGCGCGGCATCGGCCAGTGTGGTGGTGACGCGCAGGGGTTTGCTTTGGGCTATCGACAGGCTGACGGGTTCGGTGCTGGCGGGTATGGTTACTTCGCCTAAAATATAGCCGAGGTCGGCATTGTAGGGCATGAGGAAGTCGGGGTCGGTGGTTTGCACCGTTGGCATGCGGAGCTGAAAAGTCTGCTGACCCGGGAGCACATAGGCGGCATGTGTGCCGTCGGGGGCGGTGAGAGTGTTCAAAAAGATGCCGCCCAAGTTGTAGCAGCCGTAGCCGTGGTTGTTGCCTTTGCCCTTGGCACCCGGCTGCGGCTTGTAGTATACCGAAGCTAACTGGCCGTTGGTGACGGGGCACAGCTGGCCCTGGCTGTCGGTGATGTAGAAGCGGCACTCCACGGCCTTGCGGTAGTCGGTGGTGACGCAGGTGGTGGTGTCGGCCACTACGATGGAGTCGGCATGCAGGGCGAGTTCGCTGCTGTTGGGCACTACAAGGTAGCGCAGGGTGTCGCCCTTGTAGGCGTAGCGTGCAAAGGGTTCTGTGAGGTCTTGCATATTGGGGTTGTACCCTCTAAAGCCGTTGCAGGTGCCTGTGCGCAGGTCGGGGGCGAGAATGGCTGGCACGGCATTGCCGTCGCGTCCCACGGGTGGCATGAAGGCCACGCGGCGGGCTTGTGCCAGCTCAGTGTGGTGCAGTGTTACCTCGTCGGCATCGGTGGGGTCGATCTGCCCCGTGATGATGCGGCTGAAGTGGGGGCTGTAGATGCGGTAGTAGATGGGTTGGTCCGTGCGGCCGCCAACATAGCGGCGCAAATTGTCAAACTTGAATTCAATCTTGTTTGTGTTGCCCCACCACGCGTTGCCGTTGCCATCATCGGCGTTGAGGGTGAGCTCGCGGCTGTAATACTTGTGGTACTTGTCTTTGGAAGAACCTCCTTCATTATAGTAGTCGCTGCCAAGGTCGAGGGTGTTGGCGGCGTAAAGACTGGTGTCGAAGAAGTCTTTGGAGTTTGAGAATGTGATTTTTAGCGTACCGATGTCGGCAGCAAGGGTTTGTGCATCAATGCCTTGCGGGGCATCGAGGTGCAACATGATGTTTTGCGCGTGCAGGGCTGCGGTGTGGCAGCCAAGGCCGAACAAGGTGGCGGCCAGCACGCGGCTTAGGTGGTTGGCAATTTTCATACGTATTAAATGTTTTGTTGATAGTATTGCGTTAGGCGTAATTGGTTGACGGGGTGACGGGTAAGTTTGCCAAGCTTTTTAAGTTTATAACTATTGTATGGCATGCTTACTTGTTAACCTGTCAACCCGTTAATTTGTTAACCAGAAGTTCTGCCAACGGCATTGCGTTAGGTTTCTGTTGCAAATATATAATTCTTGTTTATAGTTTTTATCATCAAAAATAATGAAATTACCCCCCCCCAATACGCTCGTTTTGTGCTCCAATTGCTACATTTGTGGGCATAAAGATGCCTCGTACTGCACGCGCAGTGGTGCAAATCATTATTTTTAATGAGGTGCAAACAAAAGCAAACGTATAATTTTGCAGCTTAAGAAAATTATCTGCCATATCATGCCTGAACAATACTCCATACTCATCTGCGACGACCACGCCATACTGCTCGAGGGGCTTAAGGTGTGCCTGCAGCGCACACCCGGTGTGGGCAATGTGCTTTTGTGCACAACCATGCACAACGCCATGCAGCTGCTCGACTCCGGGGGCCACGTCGATTTGTGCATTGTGGATCTCGACTTGCCCGACGGCTCGGGCATAGCGCTTATTGAGCATGTTAAACGGGTGCTGCCTGAGGTGCGCACAATGGTTTACACCTCGCACGAGGAGATATGGAACATCAATGCCATTATGCGCTCTGAGGCCGACGGGGTGGTGTTTAAGAGTTGTGGCGTGGAGGAGCTGCAGATGGCTGTTACCAATATTGCGAGGGGCGACAATTACTTTTGCAAACGTTTTCAGCAGCTGGTGCGGCACATCGAGATGCACATTCCCGACTCGTGCGGACACCTTACCACCACGGAGCACAATGTGCTGCAACAACTGGCGCGCGGACTGAGGGCTAACGAGATTGCACGCATTCTTAACGTGAGTGTGAACACTATCAACACGCACAAGGCGCACCTATTGTCGAAGTTTAACGCTACCAATACTACGGAACTTATTATCAAGGCTTTTGTAAAGGGCATGGTGGAGTTTAAGCTCGGGCAGTAGGGCCCGGGGCTAAAAAGGAACAAGACTCCGACACACGTATAGCGTGTGTCGGAGTCTTGTCACTTTTAGAGGGTTAGGGGGGGCGGGAGTTTTGAGTTTTGAGGTTATGAGGTTATAAAGTTACCTCTGCGTGTTGAGTAAACAATGGTAATCTTATAACCTTATAACCTCAAAACTTAGAACTAATCTTATAACCTTATAACCTCATAACCCTATCCTCCTCCCCCCTACTCGCTCAGCGAATGGCCCTTGCGAGCCACCTTTTTGAGCTGCATGTCAAAACAGAGGGTTGAATACGGGAGCAGCACCCCGCTGGCCGACGAGCGGTAGCCCAACTGCTGGGGAATGTACACCAGCCAGCGGTCACCCACCTGCATGTGCATAAGGGCCGTGGTATAGCCCTCCACCAGGTTTGACACGGCAAAACTTGTGGGCGTAGAGTACTGCGCGCTGAACACGTAGCTCTCGTTTTCATACACCCCGCTGTGGTCAAACACGCGGCCCTTGGGGTAGCTCTTGGTAGGCATGAGGCGGCCTATATAGTTCACGCGCACACTGTCGGTGTAGTAAGGCGTCAGGCCGGGTGTGGCGGCACTTTCTATCACGCGGGCCACCACCGTGTCGGTAGATTGGCTTGCAAACGGCTTTGAAAAGCTGGGCAACAAGCGCCACGGCGTGTAGGCCTGCCAGTTGTCGGGGTGAGCAGCCTTGGCTTGTGCCACATCGGTGCGGGCCACAGCAAGCAGACTGTCGTAAAAGGCGGCATTGCGGTTGCGCCAGTTGGCAAACTCGGCATCATCGCTCTCGCCCGTGTTGTCGCTGCACGAAGCCATGGCCATGGGCAGCACCACCAGGGCAAGGGCCGCAAGCGTGTTAAGTATTTTGCGCATAAGTAGAGATTTAATATCTGAGTTCATGTGTTCACACCCACACATATCACCGCCATCAACATAAAAATTGGGGGCTTATGGGGCATACAAGCCTCATAAGCCCCCATTACGTTACGTGGTAAATGCGTGTGTGTATGTGTAAATCTGTGTGTAATCAGCGAGACACTTACTGCAACTTTTTGAGCAGTGAAGTAATGCTCACCTTGTCCTCGATGAGGGCACGCAGGTCGCTGATGGCCACACGCGTCTGCTGCATGGTGTCGCGGTCGCGCAGTGTCACACAGTTGTCGTTGAGCGTGTCGTGGTCAATGGTGATACAGTAAGGCGTGCCTATGGCGTCCATGCGGCGGTAGCGCTTGCCAATAGAGTCCTTCTCCTCATACTTGCAGTTGAAGTGGAACTTCAGGTCGTTCATTATCTCGTGAGCCTTTTCGGGCAGTCCGTCTTTCTTCACGAGCGGCATGACGGCCAGTTTTACGGGAGCCAGCGGAGCGGGCAACTTGAGCACCACGCGTGTTTCGCCATTTTCGAGCTTCTCCTCCTGGTATGAGTGGCACATCACGCTCAAGAACATGCGGTCCACACCGATTGATGTTTCAATCACATACGGTGTATAGCTGCGGTTCTCCTCAGGATCGAAGTATTCAATCTTGCGGCCCGAGAATTTGGCGTGCTGCGACAGGTCGAAGTCGGTACGCGAGTGAATACCCTCCACCTCCTTAAATCCGAACGGCATCTTAAACTCAATGTCGGTAGCAGCGTTGGCATAATGAGCCAGCTTTTCGTGGTCGTGGTAGCGGTAGCAGTCGTCGCCAAAGCCAAGAGCCTCGTGCCAGGCCAGACGGGTCTTTTTCCACTGCTTGAACCAGTCCATCTCCGTGCCGGGCTTTACAAAGAACTGCATTTCCATCTGTTCAAATTCGCGCATACGGAAGATGAACTGACGGGCCACAATCTCGTTGCGGAAGGCCTTGCCTATCTGTGCTATACCGAAAGGTATCTTCATGCGGCCAGTTTTCTGCACATTCAGGTAGTTCACAAATATGCCCTGTGCCGTCTCCGGACGCAGGTAGATAGTGCTTGCGCCATCGGCAGTAGAGCCCACCTCGGTTTTGAACATCAGGTTAAACTGGCGCACATCGGTCCAGTTGCGTGTGCCCGAAATGGGGCAAACAATCTCCTCATCGAGTATAATCTGCTTCAGCTCGTCAAGGTCCATTTTGTTCATGGCCTCGCTGTAGCGTGCGTGCAGGGCGTCGCGCTTGGCCTGGTGTTCGAGCACGCGGGGGTTAGTCTGGCGGAACTTTTCCTCGTCAAAGGCATCGCCAAAGCGCTTGCGTGCCTTAGCCACCTCCTTGTCTATCTTCTCCTCATACTTTGCTATCTGGTCCTCGATGAGCACATCGGCGCGATAGCGTTTTTTCGAGTCGCGGTTATCTATCAAGGGGTCATTAAAGGCATCAACGTGTCCCGAAGCCTTCCAGATGGTGGGGTGCATAAATATAGCCGAGTCAATGCCCACTATATTTTCGTGCAGCAGCACCATGCTCTGCCACCAATACTGCTTGATGTTATTCTTCAGTTCCACGCCATTCTGGCCATAGTCGTACACGGCTGCCAGGCCATCGTATATATCGCTCGAAGGAAATACGAAACCGTACTCCTTGCAGTGTGATACAATCTTCTTAAATACGTCTTCTTGTGCCATATTAATTGATATATATTGTTATGGCCGCAAAGTTAGCAATTTTAGCGCATACCTTGCGTGCTTTTGCCACCAAATTCTATTGCCTGGTGTCTGACCACGCCTTAAATGTCGCAACCCACAAGTTCCTTAATACGGCTCACGAGCAATTCTGCCGGGCCTGCCATAGTCTCCACCTCTTCTTGCGACACTACATACAAACAATTATAATCACCTTTCTGACGCAACTGCTCCATACGCGTCAAAAAGCTGCCAAGCTTCGTATCAATTATGCCTGTCTTTACAAAATGCAAACCAAAGCAGGTCAACATGCCGTCATGCGTACGCGTGTTCAAACCATTTGCTATAAAAAGCCCTTGCACCGCATGAAAGCACGCATAATAATATCTGTTGGCTGCAATATCCCAATACTGCAATCGGCACATATCCTCAGCCTGTGCCATAAACTTATCAGCTCGTTCAAGCTGCAAGCCTATCAGCGTCCTGCGTTCCTCATCTGTCAAACTCATACCAACACTATACCGTCATGTTCCACATTCTTATAAAAGGGCGTAATACTATTCGACGCCCACTCCTTCAACGTATACATCACAGGGTTTATCACTGCACCTATATCCCAGCCTAACACAGTCAAAGGGTAAGTAATATTATCATAATCTGCCACTTCCAGCTGAGCCTTGTCCAATAGCACAAGCACGTCCCAGTCCGAATCTGCACCAGCATCACCACGAGCCTGTGAGCCATACAACACAGCCCTGCCACCTTGGGGCAAATGCTCGCGCAGCTTGCCCTTGATTAGTTGCAATATATCTTTCCTGTCCATCGCTTCTTTCTGTTTATATCGCAAATGTATGAAATATCCACACACCCCGCAACCTTTTACGCCCCAAACCTCCCAGGCTCGCGCCGCACAGCCTCCATAATAGCCGCGGGCGGCAATTCCCGTTCGAGTTGTGCCTTCATAAAGTCCATATACGGAGCCACGTGGTCAAAAAATTGGTAGTAACCCTTACACAGATAGTTCAACCCGGGCTCGCCAGCAGCCGTATGTGCAAAGCGGTTGCGCGGACACTCCCCGTTGCACGCAAACAAATACTTGCACCCCCTGCACTGCCCCGGCAGCGCCGTGCGCTTGGCCTGCCCAAAGGCATGCTGGCGTTCAGAGTGCATCATACCCACTATCGAGTCAGTCATGATATTGCCCAACTTATACTCCGGAAACACAAAGTGGTCGCACACATACACATCGCCGTTCCACTCTATAGCCCCCGCATGGCCACACGTGGGAGCCAGCGTGCAAATGCCCGGCTGCTGTCCCACCCAGTTGGCCAGCGTGGCATCGAACAGCTGCACAAAGTACGTGCCAACGTCCTCACGCACCCATTCGTCAAATATCGCACACAAAAAGCGTCCCCACTGCTCGGGACTCACACTAAAGTCGAGCACACCCCCCTCGCCGGCCTCAGTGGGCGACGCCAGGCCGCGCCCGTCGGCATGATGCTGCCCGCGCTCCACCACGGGCGTAAATTGCAGGTAGTGACACCCTATCTCCTTAAAAAAGTGGTAAAAGTCCAGCGGGTAATCGCCATTAAAGTCATTCACCACAGCCAGCGCGTTCCACTCCACGCCATGGCGGTTCAGCAAGTCAATGCCACGCATCACCTGTGCCCACGACGGCCGGCCACCCTTGTTGCGGCGATACTCGTCGTGAAACTCCTGCGGCCCGTCTATGCTCACGCCCACAAGCCACCCTTGCTCCTTAAAAAAGCGGCACCACTCATCTGTCAGCAGCGTACCGTTTGTTTGTATGCAGTTGTCTATCCTGCGACCGCCAGCATACTTTTGCTGCAGCTCCACCGCCCGTTTATAGAACGACAGCGGACGCATCAGCGCCTCACCGCCGTGCCACGTAAACAGCACCTCGGGCATAGTCTGCGCACCGATATATTCGCGCACAAAGCGTTCGAGCATCTCCTCGCTCATCACCTCTGTCGGCCGGTCAGCATAGAGCTTGCCCTTCTCCAGATAGTAACAATATTTACAGGCCAAGTTACAACGTGCCCCCGCCGGCTTGGCCAGCAAATACAGCGGCGAGGCAAATGGTGATATATCCATTATATTTAATATTTTAATCCGTCGGCGGAATTTCAGGCTAAAGAGCCGACAAGTTGACAAGTTAACAAGTAATATTTTCAGGTTAACGAGTTAACAAGTTGACCCGTCAACTAACTCCGTCAGCGCGCCACCTTTCAAGTTAAAGCGCTTCGCCCTACAAAATTAGCACAAACACCCCACACACCCACCCTCCGCCGCAAAAAAAAGAAAAACCACCCCACCCTCCCCGCACACAAACATCAAAAAAAGTATAGCACTACAACAATCAAAAAAAAGAGCGAAGGGGAGCGCGCGCCATTCGCACCCACTCCCCCACACATCTGCATATTAACCCGTTGCCCTGTTACTGAACCACCGCGTTAATCTCGCTACCCTGCAAGGCCGCGCTCATAGCCCCACTTGGCGTAAAGTGCGTACGAACCCGTGCAATGTTGCGTGCCGACACATTAGCCGCATCGTCCTCGCCATTCTTCGACACGATAGTCAGTCTGAACGACCCCACACCGCCAAGGCGCACAGTATTACCCTGCTTCAGCTCCTTCAGCACCACATACTCCAGTGCCGAGAGCGCACCTCTCACATCTGCACGTGTCAGCGTACACTCCTTTTCCACAGCAGTCACCACATCGTCAAACGACAAGTGAGCCACCTGCACAATACTTGGGAAATAAACCTTCAAGCCACTCTTAGGGCTCTTCACCGAACTAATCTTATACTTAATCATGGTATCAAAAATAAATAAAGTAAGTAAATAAATAAAGTAAATCAATCAAAGCAACCCGCCATCACGCCACCCGCCTATTAGGCATATTGAGCCTATTATGCCCATCGCCCGCCATCACACACCCGCCTATTAGGCCTCTTATGCCTATTATGCCCATCACCCGCCATCAAGCCACCGCCATCACCCATTCACCTCATAGCAAGGGCAAGCCTTAGCCGCATAAGCATTATGCCCATGCACCCCCGCCCCGGGAAAATTCAGCTTCAGCAGCTGCACCAGCGCCTCCAGCGCCACACGTTGCCGCGCAGTCCGCGTATCCTTGGGCGTACGCCCGTCAGCAGCCAGTCCCCCCACATAACACACCCCCACACTGTGCGCATTATGCCCACGGCAGTGAGCACCCACCTGAGCCAGAGGACGCCCCTCATGCACACTCCCGTCAAGATACACCACATAATGGTACCCCACGTCCACAAACCCACGCGCCTTATGCCAGCGCCTGATGTCCGCCACACTCACATCACGGCCCTCAGCAGTAGCCGTACAATGAATAATAATATCATCTATCTTACGCATATACAATACATTTTTACAATCACACCCTGCGCACACCGCCATGACGCGCACTCACACTCACCGCCACACCAAATATGGCCCCGGCATATATCAGCCCCTGCGACACAAACCACAGCACCGAATCACTCAGCTCCCCCAAAGGGTCCACCACAAAACCGGCACCCGCCAGCACAATACCCGCCACTATCATCAGCATGGCCGAGGCAGGAGCCCAAGCCGACCCCACAGAGCCGGCCGGGCCTTTACCCGCAGCGCCATCAGGCATTGCCCACCTCCTTGCCGCCAACAGCCGCACCAATGCCCTTCAGCAACTTAAACTTCAGTTCCTTCATCATCAAGCTGCGGGCCATCTTGCCACTCGGCGTAAAGCGGCAGCGCAAAAACTTTATGTCCGAAGCCGACACATCCTCCTCATGCTCACGGCTCTTCACCACAGCTATCGTCGGGCGGAACGACCCCAGCGTGCCAAGCCTCACCGACTTGCCCTGCTTCAGCGCATCTATTATCACATGTTCCAAAGCCTCGAGCACAGCCGCCACATCACTCTCCGACAGCGTGCAAAACTTCTCCACCTGTTGCGCCACCTCATCATACTTCACAGGCACCGAGGCCGCAATGGTAGGGAAATACTGCTTCTTGTCAAGCTTAAAATTCTTTCTCGAACGTACTACAAAATTAATCATGGTCTATTACTTCAATTTGGTTAGTTAGTAAAACAATTTGGTCATCACAAGCGCACCGCACATACACCTTATTATATAACACTACTCATTGACGGAATTAGTAAACAAGTTTACGAGTTAACCAATATTTCCGCCAGCGAGTAATATATTACATCATAGCCGGCTTACCAGGCAAGGCAGCGCCCTCATCAAATCTCTGGTGCAAAGATACAACCACCCCACCCCCAACACCAAAAAAAGTGTACAAATTGTACACTATTTCTGCCCCACCGCCCACACCCGCCCCACAGTCGGAGCAAGCAACCCAACAAGCCTATCCCCCTACCATGCCTAATGAGCCTATTATGCCTATTATGCCCACCTCCCTATCATGCCTAATGAGCCTATTATGCCCACCCCCTATCATGCCTAATGAGCCTAATATGCCTATTATGCCCACCTCCCTATTAAGCCCATCATGCCCCCCATCCCCCCTTACTTACCATCCCATCAACTACCACCCCGCCCACAGGTTAAATAACCCAAAAACACCACAAAACCCCCGCCCCACGCCCCCCACCTCCCAAAAAATACCGATATTTGCCCACAAACAACCCCCTAAAACACAATATACAATCATGAAACGCACACTACTCACCCTCATCATAGCCATCATGGCACTCACAGCACGCGCCATCAGCTACGACGACGCGCGTCAGCAAGCATGGTTCATCACCGACAAAATGGCCTACGAGCTCAACCTCACCCCCGAGCAGTACGACCGCGCCTACCAAATCAACCTCGACTACCTCATGAGCCTCAACGGCCCCACCGACATCACAGGCGCCTACTGGCAATACCGCGACATCGACCTCCGCTGCATACTCTTCGACTGGCAGTACAACCTGCTCAGCACACTCGACTACTTCTACCGTCCCGTGCGCTGGTACGCCACACGCTGGTACTACCCCGTCTACGACCACTACCGCATAGGCTATTACTACTACACCCGCCCCAACATCTACATCAGCTACCACGGCTGCACATGGCACCGCCGTCGTCCCGACCGCCCCAGCCCCTACGCCTCATGGCGTCCCAGACGCGGTGCCGGCATGCGCGGATACGGCCCCGCCACACCACCGCCCCCCACACACAACCACCACGGCCACTACAACCGTCCCGACAACGGCCACCACTACCGCCCCGACAACGGCCACTACAACCGCCCCAACAATAACGACAGAGGCAACTACAACCACCCCGACCGTCCCAACAATAACAACAACGGCAACTACAACCACCCCGACCGCCCCAACAACAATAACAACAACTCAGGAGCCCGTCCAGCCTTCCGCGACACCTACATCAACTACCGTCAGACAGGCCACGACACCCCCCAGCGAGGCACAGGTCGCCCCACCAGCACGCGTAGCGGACGAGGTTTCGGACAAAGATAACACACCCCTCACACACCTATAATATATAAAAGCTGCTGAAAAATGCCCCGACGCGAGACGCGTCGCCCCCATTAGAGCTTGCGTTT
>OLGI01000715.1_pt1 | contig 32934 bp, 20 predicted proteins | sample 1605221 | NCBI WGS metagenome assembly OLGI01 (sample SAMEA3888915, study PRJEB22519) | human gut metagenome | biome: human gut; feature: human-associated habitat; material: faeces | place: Denmark | collected 2010 | reverse complement strand
GTCTCCACCAAGAGGACCACTGTTATACCCTTTGACTGGAAGCCCGGTCTTATCTGTAATCATTCTTGCTGTTGTTCCTGTTCCACACAAAAAATGCTGTGTCAGAATGTCCTTGTTCTGCTCGCACCATTCGATCAGATCTGCCTTTTTATTATCATGCGCGATAAGCGCGATATTTTTCTTTTTACCAATGGTAAGTGTAATGTAATTATTGTTCATGAATTTCTCCTTCACCTGTTATTCGTGCCTGTGTTCTTTCGCAACACGCAAATAAATTGTATCACAATTTTTCAAATTGCACCACACAAAAATATGCAATACAACATACGCTCTGCGGACATTCTATTGTCATGGATCAGAGGATTCCATGTAATGCCGCAATCTTTCCATCAAGGATCATTTTGATAAATGCCGTGTCACGGATGATCCACGGGTCTTTTTCCATCGCAATATTCGTGTCGTAGATTTCCTGCGGTGTCGCCCATTTTAAGCAATATCCTTTTGCGATCTCGCTCTTTGTCAGATGGATTGGAGCTTCCTCCCCGGTCTCCTCACAATAATAGAAAAGGGAATGACAGATAAATTTTTTTGTGTCTTCAAAAATATCTTTCCGGACTTCTAAAATCTCACCGAGTTCCACTGCTTTTTCCGGGATGATAAATAGTCCGGTTTCTTCTTTTACTTCCCTTGCCACACACTCTTCCAATGTCTCGCCTGTTTCGAGGAATCCGGCTACAAGGCTGTTGAATCTGCCTTTAAAGTTGCGGGCATGAACGAGAAGTATGGAGTCGCCTTTGCGCACTAAAACAAGGACGGCTGTCGAGATAGCCGGATACACTTCACGGCCACAACTCGGACAGCGTTTCATGATGGATTCTTTTTGTTCCATCGGAGTGCCGCAAGCCGAGCAGAACAGACTGTTTCTGTCCCAATGCAGTATTTCGTGGGCTTTGCCTGCTGCCTGGTAATGTCCCAGCGGGAGGTATTCGTAAGAAGCGCGAAGCCCTATCATTGCATATTGTTCTGTCTCTTCAATAGGTTGGGATACGGAATAGGCTTTGCAGTTTCTTCCTTCCAGTGTGGTGATATTGTGTACTGTAGTCTTGTCTTTGATAAGGATAGGAGGAATTTCTCCGCAGGGAATGGCAAATGTACCGTTCCCCTCCTTTTCAAGCAGTAGTTCATCTTTGTAAAAGACAAACCACAGGGATTCAGCTGTTTGATTCATTTTATATTTTTCTATTTTCTTCGCGCTGCGAAGTTATAAAAACTGTATCGATATATGTAGGGTTTACCGGATAAAATATGAATAGATTAACTTAAAAATATACTTTGTTCCACTCCAATCTCTTGAATGAAATAATTATCGTGTGAGATGGCTATCACAGTACCTGCATAGTTTTTGATGGTAGCAGTAATAATTTCGATGCTTTGTATATCCAGGTTATTGGTCGGTTCGTCCAGTATAAACATATCGGGCATATTATTACTGATCATCAGGCAACAAAAGGCAAGTCTCATTTTCTCTCCGCCGCTTAGCTTCCGGCAAGATTTATCCCATTCGGAAGCCGGAAATAAATATCGGTTTAGAATAATCTTTATTTCGTGCTCCGGCAGGTTGCGGCCATTGAAGGCATAGGCTTGTTCCAAAATACTGTTTCGATCATTGATGATCGAATATTCCTGATTCAGATATACATAGGTGAAATTTGCCTGTATGAGCGTGCCTTTCAGTGGTTGGAGTTGTCCGGTTATGATTTTCAGCAGAGTTGTTTTTCCGCTGCCATTGCCTCCTTCTATACGAAGGCGGTCTCCGCTTTTCAACTGAAAGCTGAGAGGGGCTCGCCAAAGTTGTGGCTGATCGGGATGATAACCGAAGTTAATCTCTTTTGCCGTAACCAGTATTTTACCGGTATGAAGTCCGGGACTGTTAAAGTCAGTCTTTAGTGCGGCTGTCGGCGAGAGTGAGCTTCGGAGTTGGTTACGCTCGTCAGTTAACTTCTCGGTTTTTTCCTGATGTGCACCGCTTAGTTTGGCAGTACTTTTTTCCGATTTGCTTTGCAAACCGTTCAGTACAATACGCGGGACACCTTTTTTCAGATTTCTTTTTTCACCACGTACATTTTGTTTATCCCTCCGTTCAGCTGTTTCGCGGGCTACCTTGCGGGCAGTGCGGAGCGCTTTCTCTTTTTCTTCGATGCGTTGTTGCAGGGCTTCTTGCATCAGTGTTTTTTGTTCTTTGTAAAATTCATAGTTTCCACCGTAATAGCTGATCTGATGCTTTTCCAGTTCACATATTTCGGGAAGAAGATTCAGCAGTGTACGGTCATGGCTTACTACCAACAGCGTGGAACGCCATTTTTCCACCCAGTCATACAGACGTTGTCTGCCTGACGAATCGAGATGATTGGTCGGTTCATCCATCAGTATGACAGACGGATTATGAATGTCCATACCTGCGAGGAATACACGTGTCTTTTCTCCTCCGCTGAGCAGATTCATCGGGTAGGATAGTGGGAATTGGCCCAATCCCCACGAATCGAGGGCGGCGACGGAACGTTCTTCTATATTCCAGTCGTCGTTCAATATGCTGAAATTTTCTATTGAGGCATCTCCCGCAAGGATAGCATGTAGTGCTTTCTGCTTATGGTCTATCTGTAAGGCTTGCGCGATGGTCAACGAATCATATTGCCCGAAATGTTGGGGAATATAATAGAGGTCGTCCGGTCGGACGATGACGCCGGAAGAGGGTGTTAATTGTCCGGCAATAATTTGCAGCAGGGTAGATTTGCCACAGCCGTTATTGCCGACTAATCCTAACTTCTGCCCTTTACTGATGGCAAAGTTAAGGTCACTGAATAATACTTCTTTATCCGGATGGATATAGCTGATTTGTTGAATACTAATAGGCATGATGGTCTATTGGGTTTGAGGTTGAAAACTGGGTGAGGATAATCACGGGGCAGGGGAACGACAAACACAATACTGGCTAAACAACACGAATTTCGTGATGCTTAACGATAAAGAAAAAGCATAGATGAAAAGTGATGTTTACTAGAAGTGTTGTCTTACTTAGAAATTCTCATTGTGGTAAGTATATAGTTTAACTTGGGCGCAAAGATAGTACTTTCTTTTATAATATTGTTGGGTTTTGGCTGGAAAAATGGATTCTTTGAACTAATTCAGAATATGGAATAAAAAAATGAAGAGCAGAGACTACAATTAAAAAATGTCCCGCTCTTCATTTTCACTACCTACTTTATTAACTTATTACATCTTTTCCACTCGAAAATCAAACCATAATTTCATTTTAAAACCGTCATCCCCTTTTTTAATGCGAATACTGCTTGGCTGACTGTGGGGACCAAGTTCAGGAATGGATTTTCCGGAACGCATGGCGGGAATATCATAAAGAAAAGAGATGTCACCTTCCGGGAATTCCCACATTGTGTTTTCACCATTACGTCGATGGACAGGTTCCAGCGGAGTAAATACACGGAAGAACAAGCCATCACTTTCAGAGTAAACAGTGAAAGGTACGCGATCTGATTCTAATGTTGCCCAATAAACATTGGCATGATAACCTTTGAATTCCGGATAGATTAAATGATCAAAACTTTCACCGGTTATGGTATTATTGTATTCTTTCTCCCAAATGCCATAATTGGTACCTTTTATACGATTCTTCCATACACGGTAAGGGCCACGTCCCATCCATTTCATGCCTTTCACTTCTTTTTCCGGAAAAGAGAAAGTGAGCCCGAGATTATATATTTTCTTATCAAAGAAGGCTCCCTCAAAACCATGACCTTTAGGATCATTCAGCAGTACAGCTTCCATACCTAATAATCCGTCTCCGGACATACGCCAGACAATTGAATCTATTCCTCCTTCATATTTGGCAATGTAACAGGCGTCATTACCTTGCATGTACTCATAGCCTTCTTTAAAATTAGCTTTCATACCGACAGGTAATGGACCGTTATTTAACGGGATGATTTCATCCTTCTGTTTTATTTCGATAAGTATCCCATTTCTAAAGGTGGCAGAGATACCATTAGCAAACAAAGTGACCTCTCCATTCTGCTTTTTAATACTTGCGGATGAAGTACTAATATGTTTATTATATTGCATTGCAAAATATTCATTGGCATATTTAATTGGCCAAGTCCAATTGCAGATAGAATGCCCCTGTTTATCATAAACTTCCAGTTCCAGCACATCCCCTTGGAAAAAAATAGCAGGTAATTTCATATGTACCTTGCCGGTTTCACCCGGAGCAATATCCGGAAGGGGCACTGTACCTTCGGAAAGCAGCGTTTGTGTCCCCTTCTTTAAAGGTGATGAAAGGGAATAGACTCGATATTTCATACTGCACTCTTTCAGATTCGTAAAAAGATAGTTGTTACTTATCATGAAATCTCCTTTAAAAGATGGGGTGATAAAGAGGTTCTGGAATTGTATAGGTGCCCAGACTTCACGGACGGTATAAAAACTTCCTCCTTTTTCCCGTCTGGGGCCTACAATGCCATCCGGACCGTTAGGACCATCCGAGTCCAGACGCCCTCCTTGGTCGGTCCTTTTAACGGCTTCATCAACGTATGTCCATAAAAATCCTCCTGCAAATAAGGGATTAGACTTATAGCTATCCCAAAAATCATCCAGGCCGGCTCCTTGTCCGCGATCATAAAGTCCATGTAGAAATTCGGTAGGCATAAATACATTATATCCGTTTGCCAAGCGGTAAGGACCTGTTTGATAAGCTGGATAGTGATGAGTATCAAGCCCGTTGAAATCAGCCCACGGATGGATGACATGACGTTTCTGCGGATCATAATCTGCAAAGTGGGCATCTATATTTTTATTCCATCCTCCTTCGTTTCCATTACTCCACATAAAGATACAGGGATGGTTTACATCACGGTTTATCATCTCAGACAGTAATTTTAATCCTGTTTCCGTGTCATAGCTATTCTGCCAGCCGGCAAGTTCGTTCAGATAGAATATACCAAGCGAGTCACATATTTCCAGGAAATGTTTGTCGGGAGGATAATGAGAACGTACGGCATTCATATTCATTTCTTTAATTAATAAGGCATCTTGCAGGCTGAGTTCACGGTTTGTTGTACGTCCGCCATCAGGATGAAAACTATGATGGTTGGTTCCCTTTACTATAATTTTGGTTCCATTGACATAAATGCCGTCCTTGGGGCGGAACTCAATGGTACGGAATCCGATACGCTCTTCATGGATGTGGACAATTTGCTTCTGAGGATTGATAAGTTCCAACTTTAAAGTGTAAAGATTGGGGTTTTCACAGTCCCATGTCTGAATGCCTTTCCATTCTGTAGTTATAGTTTGTATCTCATCACTGTTCAGTGAAATGATTTGCCTGCCAATACTTGTCTTACTATCTACAGGAGTAATTGTTGCCGCTACTGAATAGTCTTGGGAAATATTTTTCAGATGTAGCTCTGTTGCTAGTTTTCCATTTGCCATCGCGTTTACTGCGATGCGTTCGATATGTGTTTTGGGCATGGCTTTGAGGTATACGGGCCGATAAATACCGCCATAGAGCCACCAGTCTGCACGTCGTTCGGCGGCATTCACTGATTTATTGGCAGATTCTTTCCATACCTTTACTTCCAGATTATTCTTTTTTCCAAAATTTAGTTTATCTGTTATGTCATAGCTAAAACGATAGAAACCGCCTTGGTGAATGTCGCCTGCCGGTATGTCGTTTATTTTCACTTCAGTATCTGTCATTACTCCTTCAAAAACAATACTGACTTGCATATCTTTCTATTTAGCGGGTACCTTGAACTGATATCGGTATAGCCCGGTTTCATCGCTGGGGTTAGCTCCCTTATTCAAATAGAAACGTCCGTAAGTGTATTCGCCAAACCCTTGTAATTCCCATTGCGAAGGGACCTCTATCTTGCTCCATTTGCCACTGTTCATGCCTGCGGAACAATAAAACTCCCATGTCTTTGTGTCTTGATATCCGCTTCCCGACAGATATTGGATTTCCGTAGTCTGTGCATTTACAGCTAAGGAGAATAAACAACTTAAGATTATAAAAATAAATGTTTTCATATAGGTTCATTCTTTAATATTGATAGGTTGGTTCTATAGGGAATACATAAAACTGTCTTTCCGGTTTGAAATCAATCATCCATTGGTCTATTAATACATGATTGTCTAAAGCAGTAATGGATAGAGTGTGCATTCCTTTTGTCAGTCTGTGCTTGGTATTTCTTACTGCTTGTCCGCGAAGAACATTCTGCTTCCAGGATTCGGTACGAAAACCTTCTTTAAAGGAACATATCTGAGGCGTTTCACCATCTATGCTGACACTAAAGCGAATATCTCCTTTATCGTTCGGCTGTGTCGGGATGACGGCTGTACGCAGAATAGCCTCTCCTTCCCATGCACTTTCAAAATCAAAGGTGATTGTCTTTCCTTTTGGTAGGGATACAGCGTTCATGCTGTGTCCCAATGACTGAATGACGATCACCCCGTCTGTTGCTTTGGTATAGTTGCAAGCATTGGCAACAATACATTTGTCTTTTGATACCTCTTTCAGGGGGAGCGACTTGGTACTTTCAGGAAAAGTATATTGCTCAATTTCCTGATCAGTTAACCATATAGGGAGGGTAGGCGGATAAAATACGTATAAATCACGTGGATTGTAACACATGGAATATTTCCATTTACCACCGGCTAATTTATGATTATAATAATCTGTCAAGTCACGAATTTCCTGATAGGCTTTGATACTTTTTGCACAAGCATTCATCAATTGGCTTTCACGAGTCCACAAGTTAGTATCACAACTTCCCGGAAAAATGCAGCGCGCCCTTTGTGCTTCCAGCATTTTAGTACTCATAGCTGCTGCACCGAATACAGGATATTTAATTTGTGCAAAGAAAGCGTCTTTTCTCTCTTGAGGAATGATCGGTTCTACTTCGGACAGGATTCTTTTTATTGACTCATAAGATTCCAGATAACGGTCTAGTTCTCCACCGAATTCAGTGAGACTGAAATCTGTGTTTTTGATTGGAGACCATCCTTTTATATATTTCTTTTTATCTAGTTCTACTTGGTTCCAGCCCATAAACTCCGGCTTGCGGATACCGCACAGACGATAAAATTCCAGCATGGCCGGCAATAACTTTTCTCCCGCTTCTGTACCGAATTCGCGGCAAAGCCAATTTTTCTGATGCTGTACGAGGGTAGAGGGAGATACAGAGTTGATGTCCCATGCCATATCCAGAAAAAGCTCCAGGTCATAGGCTGCAGGTTTTAAATCATGCACATTGACAATCCACAGACGACGGGCATTGCAATCATAGGCTTGTTTCATTTCACTATAGACCAACCCCGGTTGGGTAGTGCATAGCCACATATAGTCATGCGGACGTCCCCAATAGCTGAGATGATAATATACACCGGCACCTCCGCTGCGTTTTTGCTGTTCCTGGTCACTCAGACGAGTCATGTAGCCATAATTGTCGTCACACCATATGAGTGTAATATCATCGGGTACCTGTAAACCGTTCTCCATAATCTGAAGTACTTCTTTATAGGGAACAAAAGCCTGTGGGATTTTCGCTACATCCTTTTTTACATATTTAGATAATAAGGTGCGTTGGTCATTTATAACTTGCTGCAAAGCATCGGTTTTTTCCTGAAGAGTTTTTACTCCTTCCATACCGCTGTCGTGAATACCTCTCATGCCTATCGTATAGAAGTTTTCATAGCGTCCGGCTTCTTTCAAGCGTTCTGTCCAATAGGACTGTACACTTTCACGATTCGTAATATAATTATACTCGCCTCGTTCGCTGACTTTCCATTCACCTACATTATTACGCATCAAAGGTTCACAATGAGAAGTGCCGATAACGATACCGCAGCTATCGGCAGCCTCTTTGGCTCCTGGTACAAAGTAGAAAGGAGTCGTAATTCCGTGCATACCCGGCCAGATGGCGTTGGCACGAAGACGCATCAGCAGCTTGAAAATCTCCTTATAAGTACGGGCACCGATTCGTCCTTTTGTGTCAGACGGTTCGAAGTTTTTCCAACTCCAAGGTTGTAAACTCCAGTCTTCGTCATTCAAAAAGATTCCACGATACTCTACTGAGGGGCTTTGAAAGGTTGTATAATCGGCAGGCAATGTTAATTGATTTTTCTTTATGGGTGTGACGTCTCCCCACCATACCCATGGAGACACACCGGCTAAACGGGACAATTCGAGTATTCCGTAGGCAGTCCCTCTGCCATCACTGCCTACCACCAGCAATTGTTTCTTATTGGAGCTTTCGGTAACTTTGATAAAAAAAGCATCCTTTTTACTCATAAGGCTATCTACAGGAACATCCTGTTTAAGAAGTTCTTTCAGTGCAGATCTATTCTTGTCCAATTGTACAATTTTAATAGCTGTATTTCCTGTATGAGTTTTTTGAGGTAATACTCCTGTCACTTGTTTCATGTCACCGGTAAACATATCCAGTGCAATTGTCACCACAGGAGATACGGATTTGGATACGGAATAGGTGATTGCTTGTTTCCCATTATACCAGACAAACTCACCCTCGTTGTGATTTGCCGCGGTGCAAACAATCCGATTTCCGAAAAGAAAAATAGAACAGAAGCATATCGCTATAAGCGACTTTCTGTTTCCATAAAAATTAGATTTCATAAGCCAACCTTTTTAAATTAGACATTAGAGTTTTAATGTCACAAAGGTAACCGGCTGTTAGTATTAAAGGGGGGGAGGCATTGCCCGATAAGGTTGAAAGATGTTCCTTCTACCTTTTCGGAACATCTTTCAACTCTCTTTCTTTAGAATTCAATTAAGTGTTTTTTGCCGATTTCATCGAGTATTCTGTAGGTTGCATACCGAATTCTTTCTTGAAACAGATCGAAAAATATTTAGGATCGTTGAACCCCACTTTGTATGCCAGATCAGAGATGCGGATATTCTTATTCTCATCCATGATTTTGCAGGCTGCTTTCAAACGAATGCTCCGTACAAAACTGGTTGTATTGAGTCCTGTGAGTGATTTCATCTTTTTGTGAAGTGTGGTACGACTTGTTGCCATCTCATTGACAAATTGAGTTACGTCAAACTCAGGATCATCCAGATGTCGGTTTACACAGTCAATGGCATCCTGGAGGAATTTCTCATCATCTGAAGTAATATTCGAAAAGAATTGTAGTTTGATATGGTGTACTTTGTCTGTTTCTCCTTTTTGCAGATACTTCCGATTACGCAACATAAGTCTTCGGCGTATTTCCCACCATATCAATCCTAAAAAAGATGCAGTTAGTAAAGCGTAAATAAGATATGCCCACCAGGTAGCCCAGAAAGGAGGTTCGATAAGGATTTCCATTGTCCGCATTTCTCCCCAGTCTCCATTCTCATTGGTGGCTCGTAATTCAAATACATACTCTCCCGCAGGTAATTGAGAATAATATGCATTACGGTTGGCGGCATTCACATAGTGCCAGTCTGTGTCAAAACCTTGCAGCCTGTATGCGTACTTGTTCAGTTGGGGCTGGTTGTAAGTGAGCGATGCAAAGCGGATAGTAAAATTGGTATATGCTGACGGGATGATGAGAGTCTTTGTATAATCGGCAGTAAAAGAGGATATCTTGCTTTTTTGCTGTTCCGGTATTTGTTCCAATGATTTGCCGTCTATTAATATATCCGTTATGCGCAAAGAAATATCAGAGTGTTTCTCCTTCATCATTTCGGAGTCAAAAGTAACTATTCCGCGGCTACATCCGAAATAGAAAGTTCCATTGCGATAAAAAGATGCGTTTTGATTAAAGAAGTTATCTGCTAATCCATCTGCAACAGTAAAAGTCCGTACTCTTCCTTTTTCCTCCCCGGTGATAGTCAATCTTGCCAATCCTTGATTAGTGCCTAACCAAAGGTTTCCATGATTATCTTCTTCCATACTGCCTACCATATCTCCCGGTAAATTGTATGCTTGATGGACGGATTCAAAACAATCATCTTGTACATTATACAGACAAAGTCCGCTTCCTTCTGTGCCTACCCATATTCTGCCGCTTTTATCCAATAGAAAACAAAGGGGAGTATTGACCGGTAACAGTTTGTTCTCCATACAGTAGTTTTGGCAATGTAATGTTTCCGGTTGCTCCATATTTCCAGTTACATGAACTATACCATTATTGTTGGTTGCCAGCCACAAGGAGCCGTCATTATCTTCCATTATGCAGGTAATTTCTTTAGAGAGTAAGGCATCAATGCCAGGCATACGGCTGAAACAATATTCACGACCATCCTTATATCGGACTCCAACTCCCTTATAGGTGCCTAGCCACCAATTCCCCTTATGGTCTTCATGTATCCAATATACCAGATCATGAGGAATGAAACCACAATTTGAAGTCTTATATTGGTGGATAATCTTTCCATTCTGACAAGCCATCACTCCGCCATCATGAATGGCGAGCAGCACTTCTTGGGAAGTAGGGCTGTAGGAAATGTGATAGGGACGTTTGGAGGGTATTAAAGATATCTTCTTGTCTCTCGACTGGTAATCCACTCCATATCCGAAACCAATCCAGGAAGCTCCATTCTCTTCTATATATAAGGTAGAGATCAAATCAGTAAAGAACTTCCCGTTACCACGTGGGTAGAGGACATCAAAAGAACGTGCGTGTGTATCTGTATGAAAAACTCCTGTTCCTTTTGTTCCAATCCACATCAATCCGTTTTTATCCCGAAAAACGGTGTTCACTTCGCGTACGGGCAAATAATGTTCTGGGTTCGATTCTTTGTAATTGATGAACGTCCCTTCGTTAGCCATATTCATAATGCCAATTCCATCCCGGCTTCCCAGCCATAACGAATGTGTCTGCAAGTCTTCATGGATAGAATAAATATAATCAGAAGGGATAGAGGAAATATTCAGAGGATCGTATCTGTAATTTTTTTCAATAGACAATGTCTGCTTGTCCGAAGAGAAATTAACCTTATAAAGACCATACCCGCTTGTTCCCACCCATAGAACTCCTCTGGAATCCTGAAATAATGACAAAACGGAATTGTTTTCGCTCAATGGAGGGTAATGGGTGAACTTATTCTCTTTTATGTGATAACGGTAGAGCCCGTCTTGCCAGGTACCAATCAGTAAATCACCATTTTCATCTTCAAGTATGGTTTGAACATTCTTTTGTTCGGGTACTTCGCCTTTACAATTCTTGTGTGTCATCAGGACCAATGTATCCTGTCCTGCATCATAATATGCCATTCCACGGATATATCCCAGATAGACTTTGTTCTCTTTGGTTACGTGGATTTCGTTCAAACGATGTTTGTTGATTCCTTCCAGTTGCATTTTTCTCATTTGTCCCGTTTGCTTATCGAGTACACAGAGACCTTCATGAGTTCCTATCCATAGTCTGTGGGAATAGTCTTCTTCTACGCAAAGTACATTATTATTGGTCAGTAGTCCCGGAGTGTAAAGATTTGATTTATATGTTCTGACTTCATAACCATCATACCGGAATAATCCATAGAAGGTGGGAATCCAGATGTAACCGTCCCGATCTTGATAGACCTGATGAACCATACTGTTGGGTAATCCGTCCGGAGTTGAGAATTGTTTGAATTCTAAATTCTTCAGACGATCCTGTGCATGGACGGGAAACATTAATAAAGTTGTTGTAATAAGAAGTAGCCAGAATATTCTATATACCATTATACTGCATTCTATTAGATTCCATTTAACAAATATACAAGATTATCTTTAGATTCTTGCGTAAATAAATAAAAATATGGAATCCGGGAATTACAGTCTATGATTTTAGAGCCTCTATTCTCTTAGTTTAGAGGCTCTGTTTAGTACTAATAGAGCCTCTGTTTACTAGATTTGCAGGCTCTGTTTATTATTAATTTTATACGTCGAATAATTGATTCAACCCCTCGCTCATACTCGGATGTGTGAAGATGAAGTCACGCAGGAACGTAGAAGTCTGTCCTGTCTTCATAGCCATTGCAACCATATTGATCAGTTCCGGAGCATCGGTACAGAATAGGGTACATCCCATAATCTTACCGCTATGGCTATTGATAATAGCTTTCAGCATCCCATCAGTCTGTTGCAAGGTACGCGAACGGACAATGGAGGTTGCCGGCAGTCGGGAGACTTTGAAAGAATACCCCTTTCTCAGTGCCTCCTCTTCCGTAATTCCGATATGTGCCAATGGCGGATCGATAAATACAGCATAAGGCAGAGGATCTCTGTCGTTGATGTCACGTTTCTTGTCCCCAAAAAGCTGATCCCGGATAATACGAAAATCATCCAGTGAGACATAGGTAAATTGCGCTCCTCCTTTTACATCTCCCATTGCCCATATATGAGGGGCATTGGTATGTAATTGGTCATTGACTACAATTGCCCCGTGCGCATCGACTTCTACACCAGCTGCTTGCAGGTTCAGTCCTTCAATCATTGGTTTGCGGCCTGTGGCAATAAGGATCGCATCACCGTCTACAAAGTAAGGAGTGCCGTCCGAAGTATCCGAATAAGTCAGAGTTACCCCGTCGTGTGTATCATGGATCGATTGAGTACGGACATTCAGACGAATCTCGACTCCTTTCTTCTCCATCACTTCCCGAACGCTTTTTGCAATATCCGAATCATTGCGGGGCATGAATCTGTTTCCTGCTTCGAGAAGAGTCACTTTACTTCCGAAGCCGGCGTACATCGAAGCAAACTCCAGTCCGATATAGCCTCCGCCTACAATAATCAGGTGCTTTGGCAGAATATCCAACTCCAGAAGAGTGGTACTGGTGTACACATTTCGACTTTGCTGAATACCCTCTATATTGGGAATAATAGGTGTAGAGCCGGTATTGATAAAAATCTCTTTTCCCTGCAGTTCGATTTCTTCTTCGGGAAGAGCAACTTTCACCGTATTGGCTGAAACGAGAGACCCTTTACCTGTGTAAATAGTCACATTAGGGCGTTTGCTTAATTTCTCGTAGTTATTTTCTCTTAAAAAAGAGGTAAGTTTGTTTTTTCTGGCAATCGCCTGCCTATACATGTTACTCTGCTTATCAAAATCATTGTGATAAAGCAGGGTGGAAATCTCTGATTCGTGAATCAAAGTTTTGGTTGGTATACAGGCTACGTTAGGGCAAGCCCCTCCGTACATTTCATCGGACTGTTCGACGACAGCGACCTGCCATCCTCTGTTGGAAAGTTCGGCAGCCAGTGTTTTTCCTGCCTTGCCGAACCCTATAATAATTGCATCATATTGTTTCATAACTTCCTTTCATTAACGATTTATACTCAGCTATTATAACACATGAAGAGTATATTTGTTTTGCGCCAATCCGGGAAGCAAAGGTGTCCGTAGCGGACAGAATCAGCTTTTTTTCAGTGTTTTGAGTACGCGTTGTGACGAGTCTGAAAGAAGCACTACGGCTCCTGCGAGAATAACGATATCTTTGATAACCAGTCTTCCGGCACCGGACAATAGCGGGAAGCCAAATTCATCTCCACCCAGATTCGGAACCCAGACTTCGGGCGTGGTGACAAGAAAGGATAGTGTGCCTAACGTCATAATGATGGCGAGCGTGTCACCTACCAGCGCTACTTTCGGGAAGAAAATGCCCAGGAATACCAGAATGCCGATACTCATGATGAGCGCTCCTAATCCATAGGAGAAAGTATAAGTGCGATTGGCTTCGTGCCAGGCGCGGTTTTCCGGAACGAAGGCTCCTTCCGGATTTTTGTGGTCTTTGTATTCAGGAGCATCTTTCGCATAGAAGAAGCTCATGAAGGGACTGTTGGCTACGAAAGGAACAATTCCGTCGGCTTCGTAGTGGAAATATTTCAGTCCACCGATCCATACGAATACGACTAAGATAGCTACACGGATAAACTTAATTCCGAAATTCTTCAAGCTGGAAGTGAAGGTAAGCAAAGCAATAAATTTCTCTTTCATTTTGCGGTCTTTTTATGGGTTTAACTTTATACCGCAAAGGTCGTGCTTTCTGCATACCTCCGAAATGGCAATACTTCCGCTTCACTTATCAATTCTTCCCAACTTCCGTATTTCTGAACTGTACGGCACTCTGTCCTGCCATGTTTTTGAAAAAACGGCTGAAAGAAGCCTGGTCTTCAAATCCCAGAATATCGGCAATTTCTTTCGCGCTCTTATTGCTGTAGAGCAGGAGGCGTTTGGCTTCCGCTTCCACCCGTTCGTGGATGACCCTTAGCGGAGAAGGCAACTTACATGTTGAGAAAATGTTCGAAAGTGTCTTCGGTGACTTGTGAAGCATATCGGCATAGTCCTGTACCTGCTTTTTGGTCCGGTAATGCTCGTCTACCAGATTGTAATACTGGCGGACAATCTCGAAGCCGGATTCCTTTTCGCGCGTGATATCCAGTCGCTGACGGGCGATTCGGGTGCATTGGATGATGAAACGCTTCAGCAGGATACGCAGCATTTCTTCCTGCAGGCTGTCGGAAACGGTGAACTCGTTTTCCATGGCTTCGGTAATCTGGTCCAGTTGCCGGCGCTCTGCTTCGTTTAGTGTGAAGCGGACAAGGTGGGACGAACCGTTGAAAAGGAAGCCGCTGCACGACACTTCGTGGTCGTTTCCATAGATACAATAGAAGTTGCTGTTGAACAGCAAAGTCATATATTCACCATCTATGGACTTAAATTCAAGATGCTGCAGATGAGTCAGTGAGATAACGTCGTCTTTTGAAAGTACCATCTCTTGATGGTCGATTTCTACTGTAATGCTTCCTTGGCGGACCCATATAAACTTATAGAGTCCTTTTTCTTTTTGCAAAGCTTTCTCTGTCAGATAAGAATCTGTGAGAGCGAGTGTTCCTTTTAGTTTGGTGTGATACTGTTGTAACATAATTTATTCCTCCATGGCTGATGCGTCAAATGACAGCGGTAGTAAATCGCCGATACTTTTTACTTCGTAGATACATTCCCTGCCGTATAGCAGAATACGGATAGGCTGGCCGTAACGTTTTTCCGTTTCCAGAATCACTTGGCGGCAGGCGCCACAAGGAGGAATAGGAGTTTCTATAAAGTCCTTTTCGGTTCTTGCTGCGATAGCGAGGGTATTTACCGGTTGGTCGGGATACTGCGAGTTGGCATAGAACAGGGTAGTACGTTCCGCACAAAGTCCCGACGGGTAAGCTGCGTTCTCCTGATTGGTTCCCGTCACAATGGTTCCGTTGTTCAGCAGTGCGGCGGCGCCTACTGAGAAATGCGAATAAGGAGCGTAGCTGCGGGCGGTTGCTTCCATGGCTGTTTTCATTAATGACCGGTCAGCTTCGTTCAGTTCATCGTATTGATATACTTTGATTATAGCGGTAATTGTGAGGTCCTTCATATCGGTAAATAGGTTAGTTCTACATTATTAATGTTACAAAGTTAGAAAAGAGATTGATAATCCCAATTATTTTTCAGATTTTTGTGTCCGATAATCCACATATAAGTTAAAATGGAGAACAAATTGTATAGACTAGTCTTTCTAACTGCCATTATCTTCTTTGCCGTAGGAGTACAGGCACAAAGACGGAATGCACGTTATGTAGAATATATAAATAAGTATAGTGACTTGGCTGTGGAGCAGATGAAGCTTCACAAAATTCCCGCAAGCATCACTCTGGCACAGGGATTGCTTGAAAGCGGAGCCGGAAACAGCCAGTTGGCACGCAAGAGTAATAATCATTTCGGTATTAAGTGTGGCGGCAGTTGGCGCGGACGTTCGGTACGTCATGATGACGATGCCCGCAATGAATGTTTCCGTGCCTACAAGCATCCCCGCGAATCGTACGAAGACCATTCCGACTTTCTGAAAAGGGGTGCCCGTTATGCCTTCCTTTTCAAACTCGATATCACCGATTACAAAGGATGGGCACGCGGATTAAAAAAGGCAGGATACGCCACAGACCCTTCCTATGCCAATCGACTGATTACGATTATCGAAGATTACGACCTGTATAAATATGACAGCAAAGGTGTCTACTCGGAACGTAAGTTGCGAAAGAACCCTTGGCTGCTGAGTCCGCATCCGGTGTATATCGCCAATGATATCGCCTATATCGTAGCCCGTAGTGGGGATACTTTCAAGGATTTAGGTAAGGAATTTGATATCAGCTGGAAGAAGTTGGTGAAGTATAACGACTTGCAGCGTGATTATACTTTAGTAGCCGGAGATATCATCTATCTGAAGAGCAAAAAGAAGAAAGCATCCAAGCCTCATACTGTATATATTGTGAAAGATGGCGATTCTATGCATGCCATCTCGCAGAAATATGGTATCCGTCTCAAGAATCTGTACAAGATGAATCGTAAGGACGGAGAATATATTCCGGAGGTAGGAGATCGTTTGCGTCTGCGTTAGAAAACTTTATGCCATACTCATGTGTTATTATGTATGATAAAACATGATTAATATATGAGTCTAAATATTGCAAAGGACAGTAAGAAACGGGTCGTCATTGTAGGCGGTGGTTTCGGTGGCTTGAAGTTGGCTAATAAGCTGAAAAAATCAGGCTTTCAAGTTGTGTTGATAGATAAGAACAACTATCATCAGTTCCCTCCGTTAATTTATCAGGTGGCCTCGGCAGGTATGGAACCGACTTCCATTTCCTTCCCCTTCCGCAAGATATTCCAGCATCGGAAAGATTTTTATTTCCGTATGGCGGAAGTACGTGCTGTTTTCCCCGAAAAGAACATGATACAGACTTCCATAGGGAAGGCGGAATACGACTATCTGGTTCTTGCCGCAGGTACGACGACCAATTTCTTCGGTAATAAACATATCGAAGAGGAGGCCATGCCAATGAAAAACGTGTCCGAAGCTATGGGGCTCAGAAATGCGCTTCTCGCCAACTTGGAGCGTGCTGTGACCTGCTCCAACAAACAAGAACAGCAGGAGTTGCTGAATATCGTTGTCGTAGGTGGTGGTGCCACGGGAGTGGAAGTGGCGGGAGTACTTTCGGAAATGAAGAAATTTGTATTGCCGAATGATTATCCCGATATGCCCAGCAGTCTGATGCATATTTATCTGATAGAAGCGGGTCCGCGGCTACTTGCCGGAATGTCCGAAGACTCATCTAGTCATGCAGAACAGTTTCTCCGTGAAATGGGAGTCAACATTCTTTTAAATAAGCGTGTCACGGATTACCGTGACCATAAGGTGACACTTGAAGACGGCAGTGAGATTGCTACCCGTACTTTTATTTGGGTAAGTGGAGTGACCGGAGTTTCTTTTGGGAATATGAATACGTCCGTAATCGGTCGTGGAGGCCGTATCAAAGTAGATGCCTTTAATCGGGTAGAAGGAACAAATAATGTGTTTGCCATTGGTGACTTATGTATTCTTTCCGGTGACGAAGATTATCCGAACGGACATCCTCAACTGGCACAAGTTGCCATCCAGCAAGGGGAATTGCTGGCAAAGAATCTGATTCGCCTGGAAAAAGGAAAAGAGATGAAGCCTTTTCATTATCGTAACTTGGGGTCGATGGCGACTGTCGGGCGTAATCGTGCCGTAGCGGAATTCAGCAAGGTGAAGATGCAGGGATGGTTTGCTTGGGTAATGTGGCTGGTAGTGCATCTGCGCTCTATTCTGGGAGTACGCAATAAAGTAGTGGTGTTGTTGAACTGGGTATGGAATTACTTCACCTATGATCAGTCCATGAGAATGATTGTCTATGCCCGCAAGGCGAAAGAGATCCGTGACCGGGAAGCAATTGAGGCAACTACCCATTGGGGGAAAGACCTCATACAGGAGCCACAACCGGCCAAACAAGAACCGCAACCAAACTCAAAAGAAATAGTATAGCACCGTTTTGCGATGGTGTCACTATCCGGTCGGTATAGTGACACTATAACAAGAAGATAGTGACACTATAATAACAGTATAGTGACACCATGTTTTTTTGAACGGTAAATTCGTACAAGGTGTCCGATATCGGACACCTTCTCTTTTTTATTATTCTCTGTTAATCAGTTGATTATGCTTTTGGCATAGATTTGGTATAATAAAAGGTAAAACAACTGAAAGTGAAATTGTAAATACTTAGATATGGACAGAGAAATACCCAAAGAAGTGCGTAACAAAGAACGCAATAAAAAGATCATCCGTTATTCATCGATAGGAGTGGCCGGTATAGTTGTTATCGGCATACTTATATCTGTCATGCGGACAGGAGTGGAAAAAAAGGATCTGGTACTTTCTACAGTTGATAAGGGAATGATTGAAGTTAGTGTCAGCGCCTCCGGTAAGGTAGTCCCTGCATTTGAAGAAATCATCAATTCTCCCATTAACAGTCGTATCGTTGAGGTATACAGAAAAGGAGGGGATAGTGTGGAAATCGGTACTCCGATTCTGAAACTCGACCTTCAGAGCACGGAAACGGAATATAAAAAACTGCTTGACGAAGAACAGATGCGCCGCTATAAGCTGGATCAGCTTCGCGTCAATAATCAGACGAAACTTTCCGATATGGCGATGCAGATTAAGGTCTCTGCCATGAAATTGAGCCGCATGAAAGTGGAACTTCGGAACGAACACTATTTGGACAGTCTGGGAGCGGGAACAACAGATAAAGTGCGTCAGGCAGAATTGAGCTATAACGTAGCACAATTGGAATACGAACAGCTCCAACAACAATATAAGAACGAAAAAGAAGTAGCAGCTGCCGAACTGAAAGTGCAGGAACTAGATTTCAATATCTTCCGTAAAAGTCTTGCCGAAATGAAGCGTACACTGGACGATGCCCAGATTCGGTCTCCGCGTAAAGCGATTCTTACCTACATTAATAATCAGATCGGTGCTCAGATTTCGCAAGGCGGACAGGTGGCCATCATCTCAGACTTAAGCCATTTTAAAGTAGAAGGTGAAATAGCCGATACCTACGGTGACCGGGTAGCTGCCGGAGGAAAAGCGGTTGTAAAGATAGGCAATGACAAACTGGAAGGAACGGTCAGCAGTGTGACACCCCTGTCTAAAAACGGAGTCATTTCTTTTACAGTGCAGTTGAAAGACGATAATAACCACCGTTTACGTTCGGGACTGAAAACGGACGTTTATGTGATGAATGCCGTAAAGGAAGATGTGATGCGGATGGCAAACGCTTCTTTCTATGTGGGACGTGGTGAGTATGATCTTTTTGTCCGGACATCTGATGACGAACTGGTGAAACGTAAAGTACAGCTGGGCGATTCCAACTTTGAATATGTGGAAGTGGTGAGTGGCTTACAACCGGGAGATGTAGTGGTAGTCAGTGATATGAGCTCTTATAAGAACAAGAATAAGCTGAAAATGAGATAAAAACGATCTAAATTAAATACTTATAGTTATGATAACATTGACTTCTCTCTCTAAGATTTACCGTACGGACGAGATTGAAACGGTAGCACTGGAAAACGTGAATCTGACCGTAGACCGCGGAGAATTTCTAAGCATTATGGGGCCGTCCGGATGTGGCAAATCTACTTTGTTGAATATTATGGGATTGCTTGATGCACCCACAACAGGAACTGTTGAAATTAACAGTACGCACACTGAGGGAATGAAAGATAAGCAACTGGCGGCTTTCCGTAACAAAACACTGGGCTTTGTATTCCAGTCTTTCCATCTGATTAATTCACTTAATGTGATGGATAACGTTGAGTTACCGTTACTCTATCGTCGTATCAGCAGCGGTGAACGCAAGCGTTTGGCGAAGGAGGTACTGGAAAAAGTCGGATTGAGTCATCGTATGAATCACTTTCCGACGCAGCTTTCCGGTGGTCAGTGTCAGCGTGTGGCCATAGCGCGTGCAATTATCGGTCATCCGGAGATAATTCTGGCCGATGAACCTACCGGTAATCTGGATTCTAAGATGGGTGCCGAAGTCATGGAACTTCTCCATCGGCTGAATAAGGAAGACGGCCGAACTATCGTTATGGTGACGCATAATGAAGAACAGGCGAAACAGACTTCAAGAACTATCCGTTTCTTCGATGGCCGTCAGGTACAGTAATCCCCTTTTAAACTCTAAAAAAGCTAATCATGACAAAGAATATTTTTATAACTGCTGTTGCGGTATTATTAAGTGTAGCCCTTTGCCCGCTTTGGGCACAAAATGTGAGTGAAGATTGTAAAGTAGGCGAATTTTCCGCTATCAATCTGCGGTCGGTAGGTAACATTATTTTCACTCAGTCCGATACTTATTCCTGTCGGATGGAAGGTCCTTTTGAATATGTCGATAAAACAAAAGTAACGGTAAAAGGAGAAACATTGGTTATCGAATATAAGCAGAAGAATGTAAAAAACGTTAAGAACCTGACGTTCTATATCACAGCCCCTGATTTGAAGAGTGTAAAGATCGATGGTGTCGGCAACTTCAATGCTAAAGAAACCCTGAAACTGAAAAATATAACTTTCAAACTCGATGGAGTGGGAAACTGTGAGGTGAAAAAGCTCCATTGTGATGAGTTGGAATTAATGGTAGACGGGGTCGGGAATATGAATGTCAATGTAAACTGCAATACTGTGAAAGCCAAAGTGGATGGAGTCGGAAATATCAAATTGTCCGGCAAGGCAGACAGAGCTTCTCTGAAGCGTGACGGAGTAGGCAGAATCAATCATAAAGGCCTGAAATGCCCGGATGTGAGCACGAAAGGCTGGGGATTCTGATAAGTATGAAAATGAATGAGAAGATAATGAGATTACAATGATAAAACTCTATTTCAAACAAGCATTTCACCTGTTGAAGGAGAATAAGTTACTTTCTTCTATCTCTATCATAGGTACGGCATTGGCTATTGCTATGATTATGGTGATTGTGATCACATTGCGTGCTACTATTGCACCCTTTGCTCCGGAAAGCTATCGTGACCGTATGTTGATTTTCAGGTATGCGGGATTTCAGTATAAAACAAACGAGAACTGGCAGAGTAACGGACCTGTTTCTTATAAGACAGCGAAAGCCTGTTTTAAAGAAATGGCTGCCCCTGAAGCAGTTACTATAACCAGCAGTTTCTCGGAAACGATGCTGGCTGCCAAGCCAGCGGGAGAGAAGGTTAGTTGCAGCGTATTGCAGGTGGATGATGATTTCTGGAAAGTATTTAAGTTCGATTTCCTTTCGGGATATCCGTTTGATAAGGCTACTTTTGATGCTGGTGCAACCAAAGCAGTAATATCTGAGGATATAGCCCGGCAATTGTTCGGAACATCGGATGTAGTCGGAAAAACATTCCTTTTAAATCACTCCGCTTATATGATTTGTGGAATTGTGCGTCCCGTATCCAAACTGGCACGGTATGCTTATGCCCAGATTTGGATTCCTTTAAGTTCAACAGATGCGTTTACCGCCAGTTGGGGTGAATATGGAATTATGGGAATGGTGAGTGTCTACATTCTGGCTAAATCTCAAGATGACTTTCCGGCAATCCGTATGGAAGCTGAACGTCTCAGGGACAGATATATGGAAGGTTATCCGGATTATGAATTGCTTTATCGTGACCAGCCGGATACTTATTTTGTGGCGGCACAACGATATTCAGCCAATAATCCTCCGGCTGTGAAGCAGGCTGTCCGTCAGTATATAATAACGTTAATCATTCTGTTGATCGTACCTGCTGTCAACCTTTCCGGACTGACATTGTCGCGTATGCGCAAACGCCTTTCTGAAATCGGTGTTCGAAAAGCTTTCGGTGCGCCCAGACGCGAACTGATGATACAGGTACTTTCTGAGAATATGCTTTATTCACTGTTGGGTGGAGTGCTCGGATTAATTCTGAGTTATGGCGCAACTTTCTTTTTGGGAAGTATGCTGTTTTCCATTGACTTTATGGGTAATGGTGTGACGGATTTGCGGACCATGTGTATGGATCTGCTGTTTGACCCGGTTGTGTTCTTGCTCGCATTTTTTGCCTGCTTTGCACTTAATTTATTGAGTGCTGCCATTCCGGCATGGAGAGTGACACGGACAAATATTGTGGATGCCATCAATGAGAGATAACCGAAACATTCAACAAACTAATTTTTAAGAAGATGCAACTGTTAAAACAAATATGGAACGAACGTCGCTCGAACGGGTGGTTGTGGGCAGAATTGCTGATTGTTTTCGTGGTGTTGTGGTATATTGTCGATTGGACGTATGCAACAGCGCGTACTTATTACGAACCGCTGGGATATGACATCACCAATACTTACTATCTGGAACTCAGTCTGAAAAACAATAAGAGTGATTCTTATATTCCGAGAGGGCAGAAGGAAACGACGACGGGACAGGACATTGTTGAACTGACTAACCGACTCCGTCGCTTGCCGGAAGTAGAGGCTGTCTCGATATCAGTGAATGCACGTCCGTATATAGGAAGTAATTCCGGCATCCGTTTTCGCCTTGATACGCTGGTGCGCAGTCCGTTGAGACGTCCGGTAACACCGGAGTTTTTTCAGGTGTTCCGTTATCAAAGTGCGGATGGACAGGGATATCAGCCTTTAATGCAGGCTATAAAAAACGGAAATGCGGTTCTCAGCGAGAATATATGGCCTGACGGTTATAAGGGTGACCGTACGTTGTTGGGAAAAGAAGTCGTGAATGTGGATGATTCTACAGACGTTTATAAAATAGCTGCCGTATCGACTAAGGTACGTTACAATGATTTTTGGCCAAATTACAGCGATCGCTATATGGCTATTCCTCTTACGGAAGCACAATTGGCCGAGATTAATGATGACCTGTATCCGCTCAATACGGAAGTTTGCCTGCGTGTAAAGCCGAATACGGCTCCCGGCTTTCCGGAGCGTCTGATGGAACAGTCGGATACCCAGTTCAGTGTGGGAAATCTTTTTATACTGAAGGTACACGATTACGAGATGATACGTGAGGATTATAATCGTACCAATGTCAATCAGATGCAGACGCGGTTTTGGATGATGGGCTTTTTGTTGGTGAATATCCTGTTGGGAATAGTCGGTACATTCTGGTTTCGTACCCAGCATCGTCGTGGAGAACTCGGACTTCGTGTCGCAGTCGGTTCCACCCGCATGGGACTCTGGCATCGTCTTAATAAAGAAGGCTTGTTGCTACTGGCACTGGCTGCTTTGCCTGCTGCAATTATTTGTTATAATATAGGTTATCTGGAACTGACGGAAGGTGGTATAGAGTGGAGTATCATTCGTTTTCTTATCACTTTTTGTGTGACAAGTCTTTTGATGGCTTTGATGATACTCATAGGCATTTGGTTCCCCGCCCGGCAGGCGATCCGTATACAGCCGGCAGAAGCCTTACGCGAGGAATAAAAAACTGAAGCTATTTGCATTGTTTTCAATATAATAACTTATCTTTGTAGGCAAAATGTTGAAAACAATGCTGTTTTTTGCTTATGAACCGACAATATTACTGTTTGTTTGTTGTTTTGTTCTTCGTTGTTTTTGCCCGGGCGGCGGCAGCAGAACATACATACAACATACTTTTTATTCAATCTTATACCTCGCAAACCCCTTGGCATAACGACCTGAATGAGGGGCTGACCAAGGGATTCAAAGAGAATGGACTGAAAGTAAATATTACTACTGAATATTTGGATGCCGATTTTTGGTCATTCAGTTCGGAGAAAGTGATTATGCAGCGTTTTTGTCAGCGTGCCCGTGACAGAAAGACGGATATGATTATCACAGCCAGCGATGAGGCTTTTTACACTCTTTTCTCTTCCGGCGATTCGTTGCCTTACCAAGTTCCGGTTGTGTTTTTCGGAATCAAATATCCCGATAAAGAACTTATAGCGAGTCTTCCCAATGTATGCGGATTCACCGCTAATCCCGATTTTTATGTGATCTTAAAGCAGGCACAAAAGGTATTTCCCCAACGGAAAGAAGTGATATGTGTGATTGACAACAGTTTTCTGAGTAATAAGGGACGTGAGGACTTCAAACAAGAATGGCAGCTTTTTCAGGAAGAGAATCCGGATTACAAGATGAAACTCTACAATACCCAGCATGAATCAACCAATCATATTATTGCGGCTATCTGTTATCCCCGCAATAGTTATGCTCGGGTTGTGGTTGCTCCCAAATGGTCACCGTTCCTTTCGTTTGTAGGCAAGAACTCCAAAGCACCGGTCTTCTCCAGTCAGAATGTGGGGCTGATGAACGGTGTATTTGCGGCATATGACGCAGACGCCTATACCTCTGCGATGTCTGCTGCAAAGAAGGCATCGCGAGTGTTGAAGGGGGAATCTCCCTTGAAACTGGGTGTGACGGAGACGGAACAGGGATTTATTTACGATTATAAACAGCTGGACTTCTTTCATATAGACCCGGATAAGGTTTCCTCCAGTGGCAGTGTTGTTAATCAGCCGTATTGGGAAAGATATAAATTATTGTTTATTCTTCTTTATCCATCTATCCTGGCATTGTTGATCGTCTCTATCGTGTGGCTCATTCGTGTCAACCGTCGTGAAGCTAAGCGACGGATACATGCCCAGACCCGCTTGTTGGTGCAGAATAAACTGGTGGAACAGCGGAATGAGTTTGATAATATCTTCCATTCCATACGCGACGGTGTGATCACATATGATACTGATCTTCATATTCACTTTACCAACCGTTCTCTGCTGAAGATCCTTCATTTACCCTCAGAATCGGGCGGACGGAATTATGAAGGAATGATGGCGGGCAGTATTTTCAAAATATACTATAACGGTCAGGATATCCTTTACAAGATATTGAAGAAGGTGGGAGAGACTGGGCAGAGTGTCATTATTCCCGATGGGGCTTTTATGAAAGAAGTACATAGCGAACATTATTTCCCGGTTTCCGGGGAAGTTGTTCCGATTCATTCAGGCGGGCAGATTACCGGTATGGCACTTTCGGCACGCAACGTATCGGATGAAGAAATGCAGAAACGTTTCTTTGACATGGCCGTGGAGGAAAGTTCTATTTACCCTTGGCAGTTTGATGTGGAGAGTAATAGTTTCATCTTTCCGCAAGGTTTTCTTGTTCGTTTTGGTTATGATGAGTCGATTACTTCCATCACCCGCGACGAAATGGATCGTATGGTTTATCCGGAGGATTTGAAGGAAATGCGTATTCTCTTTGATAAAACATTGGCGGGAAAAGAAACCAATACCCGTTTGAATTTCCGTCAGCGCAATGCCAATGGAGAATATGAATGGTGGGAATACCGTTCCTCTGTTATTTCCGGTTTGACGAGAGATTCGCTATATAATATATTAGGTGTATGCCAAAGTATCCAACGTTATAAGACAGCAGAACAGGAAATGAGGGAGGCGCGTGATAAGGCACTTCAGGCTGACAAACTGAAATCTGCTTTCCTTGCCAATATGAGTCATGAAATCCGTACACCACTGAATGCTATTGTCGGTTTCTCCGACTTGTTGAGCGATACAAGCGGCTTTACAGAAGAGGAAATAGGGCAATTTATAGCAACGATCAATAAGAATTGCGGATTGTTACTTGCATTGATTAATGATATTCTCGATCTGTCGCGTATCGAGTCAGGAACAATGGAATTTATGTTTGCCAATCATAATTTGCCTCTGCTGCTGAAGACAGTGCATGATTCTCAACAACTGAATATGCCTCCGAGAGTGGAACTGTTGCTTCGTATGCCCGATAATGAGAAAAAATACCTGGTGACAGATAATGTCCGTCTCCAACAAGTCGTCAATAATCTGATCAATAATGCTGCCAAGTTTACGACTTACGGTTCCATTACTTTCGGATATGAGGAAGATGAAGATCCCGAATATACCCGAATCTTTGTGGAAGATACGGGAGTCGGCATATCCGAAGAAGGTATCCGTCATATCTTCGAACGATTCTATAAGGTGGACAACTTTACACAGGGAGCCGGTCTTGGATTGAGTATCTGCCAGACGATTGTCGAACGTCTGAGAGGAACGATCTTTGTGACTTCCGAAGTAGGCAGGGGAACTCGCTTTACTGTACGTATCCCGAATTTCTGCGAATAAGACTGAACGTTCATTTCTGTGCATAGTGTCCGAAAATGAACACTGATACATTTCTCTAACCGATTGATAGTAAATGTATTATTCTTTTGGCACATGGTTTGATTCTATCTGACTGGAAAATACCGTGTACAATGAAAAAGAAAAGTATATTGTTTGTTCTGGCTGCAATCTGTCTGCCTTTGGCAGTGTCGGCACAGAAAGAGAGGGAAATCACCTTGAACGAAGCTATCGCTATGGCGCGTATGCAGTCTGTTGACGCTGCCGTTGCCTTGAATGAGTTGAAAACATCTTATTGGGAATATCGCACATTCCGTGCCGATCTTCTTCCGGAAATCAATCTGAAAGGAACACTGCCTAATTACAATAAATCTTACGGCTCCTATCAGAATCCGGACGGTTCTTACAGCTTTGTCCGCAACAGCGCCTTAGGTCTTTCCGGTGAACTTTCCATCGACCAGAATATCTGGCTTACCGGTGGACAACTTTCACTAACCTCTTCCCTCGACTACCTAAAGCAACTGGGTAATAGCGGTGATCGCCATCTGATGTCCGTTCCTGTTACTTTAAAACTGACCCAACCTATTCTTGGTGTGAATAATTTGAAGTGGAACAGGCGTATAGAACCTGTGCGATATGCCGAAGCGAAAGCGGAATTTATCACAGCTACCGAAGAAGTGACGATGCGGGCTATTACCTATTACTTTGATCTGCTGTTGGCGAAGGAGACTCTTGGAACCGCCCGTCAGAACTTGACGAATGCCAATCAGCTTTACGAAGTGGCTATAGCTAAACGCAAGATGGGACAGATTTCGGAAAATGAACTTCTCCAGTTAAAACTTTCAGCATTGAATGCAAAGGCTGCGTTGACCGAAGCCGAAAGTGATCTGAATGCCAAGATGTTCCAGCTTCGTGCCTTTCTGGGAGTGGGAGAGGATGAAATCCTCCGTCCTGTTGTTCCCGAGTCGGTAGATTGTGGTAAAATGGAATATAATATGGTTTTGAATAAAGCGCTGGAACGTAATTCTTTTGCCCAGAATATTCGTCGCCGTCAGTTGGAGGCCGATTATGCGGTAGCTACGGCACGTGGTAATCTGCGTAGCATTAATTTGTTTGCCAGTGTAGGATATACGGGAGAGAGTCGTGAACTTTCCAGTGTCTACAGGAACTTGCAGGATAATCAGATTGTGCAGGTAGGCGTTCAGATTCCGATTCTGGACTGGGGAAAGAGACGCGGAAAGGTACGGGTAGCGAAAAGCAATCGGGATGTAGTACTTTCGAAGATACGGCAGGAACAGATCAACTTCAACCAGGACATATTCTTGCTGGTAGAGCATTTCAATAATCAGGCACAGCAATTGGAGATAGCCAAAGAGGCGGATGGCATAGCTCAGCAACGTTACAAAACCAGTATTGAAACCTTCCTGATTGGTAAAATCAATACACTGGATTTGAATGATGCCCAGAACGCCAAAGACGAGGCACGCCGGAAACACATCTCCGAACTTTATTATTACTGGTATTACTTTTATCAGATCCGTAGTCTGACTCTCTGGGATTTCCAGGCTAACACGGAGTTGGAAGCAGATTTTGATGAAATAGTGCGACAATAGGGATTAATCGGGCTATTTGTTGCTTGTATTGAGTATTTACAATATCTTTGTCACAAGTAATTTAAACTATGATTTTAATAATAGACGACGACAGTGCGGTACGCTCTTCACTCAGTTTTATGTTGAAGCGGGCTGGATATGAAGCACAAACGGTTTCCGGTCCCCGGGAAGCTATGGAGGTGGTGCGTTCCGTAGCACCGGATTTAATCTTAATGGATATGAACTTCACCCTTTCTACTACAGGTGAAGAAGGGCTGACTTTGCTCAGGCAAGTGAAAATATTCCGTCCGGAAACTCCGGTGATACTGATGACCGCCTGGGGAAGCATACAGCTTGCCGTGCAAGGTATGCAGGCAGGAGCCTTCGATTTTATCACCAAACCTTGGAATAATGCGGCATTGTTGCAACGTATCGAGACGGCTTTGGAACTGGCAGGCTCTCCCAAAGAGACAACGCAGGAACAGAATGACGCTTTCGACCGTCGTCATATCATCGGTCGTAGTCAGGGACTGACGGAAGTACTGAATACCATTGCCCGTATAGCAAAGACGAATGCTTCCGTACTGATCACCGGAGAAAGTGGGACGGGCAAGGAACTGATAGCCGAAGCGATACACATCAACAGCCAGCGTGCCAAACAGCCTTTTGTCAAGGTGAACTTGGGAGGAATTTCCCACAGTCTGTTCGAAAGTGAAATGTTCGGGCATAAGAAAGGAGCTTTTACGGATGCTTCCTCCGACCGTATCGGACGCTTTGAGATGGCGAATAAAGGAACCATCTTTCTGGACGAGATCGGTGATCTCGATCCTTCCTGTCAAGTGAAGCTCTTGCGGGTGTTACAAGATCAGACGTTTGAAGTATTGGGAGACAGCCGTCCCCGTAAGACGGATATTCGTGTCGTCTCCGCTACCAATGCCGATTTGCGTAAGATGGTGGGCGAACGTACTTTCCGCGAAGATTTGTTTTATCGTATTAATCTGATTACCGTCAGACTGCCGGCTTTGCGTGAGCGTCGGGAGGATATTCCCTTGCTGGCACGTCACTTTGCCGATCGTCAGGCAGAGGCCAACGGTTTTCCTCGCACCGAATTTTCAGCGGATGCCTTGCAGTTTCTGAGTCGCTTACCTTATCCGGGAAATATCCGTGAATTGAAGAATCTGGTAGAACGTACGATTCTGGTCAATGGAAAGCCGACGCTTGATGCCGCCGACTTTGATGCTCAGTATATCCGTCACGAAGATCAGAAAGTCGCCGAAGGCGCATCCTTTGCTGGTATGACTCTGGATGAAATAGAACGGCAGACGATTTTGCAGGCTTTGGAGCGTCATAAGGGAAATCTGAGTCAGGTAGCTACAGCGCTTGGCATCAGTCGTGCCGCCCTTTACCGTCGTCTGGAGAAGTTTGGAATCAGTGTTTAGCAGATAGATGTTACTATTATTATGCGTATAAAAGGATTCTTTGGTATACTCGTTTTCCTGCTTCTGGTCTTGGGGGGTGGATTGCTTTTCCTTTCAAGCCGGTTGAATATGATCTATTTCTATATAGGAGAGGGGTTGGTCCTTTTTATCCTGTGTTATCTCCCGTTTTTCTATCGTAAGATTGTGAAACCGCTGAACTCTATCGGAAGCGGTATGGAACTGTTGCGCGAACAGGATTTCAGCAGCCGGTTAAGTCCCGTGGGGCAATATGAAGCTGACCGTATCGTGAACGTCTTCAACCGGATGATGGAGCAACTAAAGAATGAACGTCTCCGTCTCCGCGAACAGAATAACTTCCTTGACCTGCTGATTAAAGCCTCTCCGATGGGAGTCATCCTCACCACATTGGACGAGGACCTTTCCGAGCTGAACCCGATGGCGCAGAAAATGCTGGGTGTCCGTCAGGAAGATGTTCTGGGTAAAAAGATGAACGAGATAGATTCTCCGCTTGCCGCCGAGTTGGCAAACGTACCGAAAGGAGAAACGGCTACCGTCCGTCTGAATGATTCGAATATTTATAGGTGTACGCATTCCTCTTTTATTGACCGTGGATTTCAGCACCCCTTCTTCCTGATAGAAAGTCTGACGGACGAAGTGATGAAGGCAGAGAAGAAAGCCTACGAGAAAGTGATCCGCATGATTGCCCACGAAGTGAACAACACTACTGCCGGAATAACCTCCACACTGGATACGGTAGAACAGGCGCTTTCTACCGAAGAAGGCATGGATGATATTTGCGATGTCATGCGTGTATGTACCGAACGCTGTTTCTCTATGAGCCGTTTCATCACCCGTTTTGCCGATGTAGTGAAGATTCCCGAACCGACGCTCACGCTTGTCGACCTGAATGACCTCGCATTTACATGCAAACGTTTTATGGAAGGTATGTGTACCGACCGGAACATAAAACTTCGTCTGGAGATAGACGAAACGCTGAAAGAGGTAAAAATGGATGCCTCCCTCTTCGAACAGGTATTGGTAAACATCATCAAGAATGCTGCGGAAAGCATCGAGAAGGATGGAGAGATTATCGTCCGCACCCTTTCTCCTGCCATTGTCGAAGTGGTGGACAACGGCAAGGGAATCAGCAAAGAGGTGGAAGCGAAGCTGTTCAGCCCGTTCTTCTCCACCAAGCCCAATGGTCGGGGAATCGGACTGATCTTTATCCGGGAGGTTCTGATGCGTCACGGCTGTACCTTCTCTCTGCGGACTTATGCCGACGGATTGACCAGATTCCGTATTCTTTTTCCCTGATCAAATGTCAAACGAGAACAGTTCTTCCGCTATATAGACCTTTTTTTGTTCTGAAATCCCTCCTACCTTTGCCCCGCTCAATTCAATAGGATGTTAAGGTATAAGATATGAGATTAATAATTAAAGGTGCAGTAGCGCTCTTTCTTTTATTGGCTATCAGTATTCCGCTAAGTGCCCAATACATAGTGCAGGGTGTGGTGACTGATTCTCTGACCAGAGAACCCTTATCTTATGTATCTGTACGTCTGAAAAACACGACCGAAGGAACGACTACCGGAAGTGACGGACGCTTTTATTTCAAAACTCATCGCTCCGAAGGAGTGCTTGTGATCTCAACCGTAGGCTATAATGAATATAGCCGGCTGATCCATCCGGCACGTAATCTTTCGTATAAAGTAGCACTTTCTCCCGCTACATATGCGCTCAACGAAGTATTGGTGAAGCCTAAACGCGAGCATTACCGTAAGAAAGACAATCCCGCTGTGGAGTTTGTCCGTCGGATGATAGAACATCGTGACGACCATTCTCCTAATGAGAAAGACTTCTGGCAGCGCGACCGTTATGAGAAGACTACCTTTGCGCTGAACAACTTCGACGAAGAGAAACAGAAGAAATGGCTATACCGCAAATTTGATTTCCTGACAGAATATGTAGACACCTCTGCCGTCACCGGAAAACCGATACTGACCGTATCTGCCCGTGAACTTCTTGCTACGGACTACTACCGCAAATCTCCTCATTCCGAAAAGCAGTGGGTGAAGGGACGCAAGCAGGCAGGAGTCGATGAGTTCCTTTCCAAACAAGGTATGCAGGCTGCTATTAATGAAGTCTTTAAAGACGTGGACATTTACGAGAACAACATCTCCCTGTTCACCAATAAGTTCGTCAGCCCCTTATCCCGCATCGGGACAGGATTCTACAAATATTATCTGATGGATACCTTGCAGATCGGCGGTGAAACCTGTGCGGACCTTGCTTTCACCCCCTTTAATTCCGAATCTTTCGGTTTTAACGGGCACTTGTATGTCACGCTCGACTCTACCTACTTTGTCAAACGTGCCGTACTTAACTTCCCGAAGAAGATCAATCTGAACTTTGTCGATTATATGCTGCTTGAACAGGAATTTAAGCGGGCAGAAGACGGTACTCGTCTGCTCGACCATGAAAGTATCACCGTAGAATTCAAACTGACCGAAGGACAGGATGGTATCTTTGCCCGTCGGGTGGCGGATTACAGTCGTTATTCTTTCCTTCCGACCGAGGAAGCCGATAAAGCCTTCACCAAACCGGAACGTATCATCGAAGAAACCGAAGCGCTGTCCCGACCCGAAACTTTCTGGGCGGAGAACCGTCCGCAAGCAGCCATCTCGCAACAGGAGAACTCCGTAGACCGCCTGATGGCGCAACTGCGTGGCTATCCGGTCTATTATTGGACGGAAAAGGTGCTATCCATTCTCTTCACCGGATACATCCCGACCTCCAAAGAAGCCCCTCTTTTCTATATCGGTCCCATGAATGCCACCATCAGCGGGAATACGCTGGAAGGACCGCGTATCCGTGCCGGTGGAATGACGACTGCATGGCTCAACCCTCATCTGTTCGGCAAAGGCTATATCGCTTATGGCTTCAAAGACGAAAGGCTGAAAGGACTGGCGGAAGTAGAATACTCCTTTAAAAAGAAAAAGGAATATGCCAATGAATTTCCCATCCATTCACTGAAAGTACGTTATGAATCGGACGTTAATCAATACGGACAAAACTATCTGTACACAAGCAAAGACAATGTCTTCCTTGCCTTGAAGCGTGAGAAGGATGATCGTATCGGCTATTACCGGCAAGCGGAAATGACCTATACCAATGAGTTTTATTCCGGTTTCTCCTTCCAGCTAACGGCACGCAGGCGGACGGATGAATCGAGCTACCTGATTCCTTTTCTGCGGAAAGACGGTGAGGTTTACTCTCCGGTTAAAGACTTCTCTACCAGTGCGGCGGAGTTGAAGCTGCGCTATGCCCCGAACGAGAAGTTCTTTCAGACACAATGGAACCGCTTCCCTGTATCGCTGGATGCTCCGGTGTTTACACTGTCGCACACCATTGCCGGAAAAGGAGTACTGGGAAGTGATTACACCTATAATCATACCGAAGCGGGTATACAGAAACGTTTTTGGTTTTCCGCTTTCGGCTATACGGATATTATCCTGAAAGCAGGGAAGGTATGGGATAAAGTTCCCTTTCCGTTGCTCATTATGCCGAATGCGAACCTTTCCTACACCATTCAGCCGGAATCCTATTCGTTAATGAATGCTATGGAGTTTATGAATGATGAATACTTTTCGTGGGACGTCACCTATTTCCTCAACGGGTGGTTGTTCAATCGTATCCCATTGTTGAAAAAACTGAAATGGAGGGAAATAGTTTCCTGTCGTGGACTTTATGGGCATTTGAGTGATAAGAATAATCCGGATATGACAGACGGTTTGTTCGCTTTTCCGATAGCAAGTACCCGTACAATGGGAAAAACACCTTACGTGGAGGCGGGTGTAGGTATTGAAAACATTTTCAAGGTGTTACGTTTG
>OLGI01000712.1_pt1 | contig 33029 bp, 38 predicted proteins | sample 1605221 | NCBI WGS metagenome assembly OLGI01 (sample SAMEA3888915, study PRJEB22519) | human gut metagenome | biome: human gut; feature: human-associated habitat; material: faeces | place: Denmark | collected 2010 | reverse complement strand
AATCGCTGGCAGGTATAAACGCCGGAGAAATCGGCAAGACCGTATTTCTGACCCGTGAGGAGGCGGAGAAAGCACTGGAGGCGATAAAATGAAGCTGACGATTATCTTCAAGGACGAGTTTGAGGAACACATGAAAAAGCAATTCGGGCATTTCACGAATCCGCAAGTCTATGGCGTGAAATCCATACACATGGAATGTGGGTATCTATGCTCCACAATTTCGGACACGAAGCGGTGGCGTATGGATGACATTTCCAGATTTTACTGTGAGGAGAACAACAATGGCTGAACCTAAAAAGCCTTTTTACCGCGACAAGAAATGGAAACTTGGCAGAAGTTGCGGCTGGTGGCATATACCGTGCTGCCCGCATTGCAAGCGGCAGTTGGGGCTGATGGTCGAAGAGCAGAAAGCTGAAAAATGCCCGATGTGCGGCAAACCGTTAGAATGGGATGGTGCTGAAAATGGATGAATACATCGACAGGGGAACGTTTAAGGAAAGCGTCGAGGAGCGTTATTGCAAGCCGTGCAAGGCGGAGGGAAAAGACCACAACGGATGCTGGTGTCGTGCTTGTTGGGTTGACGATATGCTCGACGAGGTAGATTGTTTTCAGCCCGCCGATGTGGCCCCGGTGGTGCATGGGTGGTGGGAAAGAGAGCCATCATCTTATTGGAGGTGGACGTCGTCTGGTGCGGTAGCGGTTACGCGTACCACTTACAGATGCGGTCTCTGTGGACGGGGAACCGCCGTAAAATCTAACTACTGCCCCAACTGCGGGGCCAAGATGGACGGAGGTGGCGAGGATGGCTAAGCCCAGTGCGTTTTTACAGCGGGTGGAGGCCAAGCACCAGCAAAATATGCGGTTGCAGCGGCTTTTTACCATCCAGCAGTGCGAGGACATGATGCTGATCACGCTGGGGCAGGACTTTGGATTCGGCCCCAAGCGGGCCATGGAGGCGCTGGATGCCTTCCGGGAGACCTTCCGGGCCTTTGCCCAGCTCTGCGTGGATGACGCAGGCGGAGATCAGGAGATCGCCTATACCAAGGAGAGCATCGACCGGGAGCTGCGGCGCATCATGGGGGATGGCTTCCGCCCGTGGGAGGAGCGGTACCCGCCGGAGGTATTTAAGTAAGCAAAAAGAGAGAGGGCACCCGTGGCGGGTGTCCTCTCTGGGCGGTTATTGGGGCGTTTTGGGGCGGCGCTTGCGGTATCTGGCGGCCAGATCGTTCCAGCGCTGGATGGTATCCTCGCGGCTGTCCATGGTTTTGACAAGGCGCAGGCAGCTGTTGCACTGGACGTAGGTATAGCTGTAGCGCATGGTGTCATAGCAGTCGATGGACAGGTCATCGCTGCCGCATTTTGGGCAGGGGACAGGGGTCAGCATGGGTCACACCTCCTTTCGGTGGGCGGGGGCGGCTCGGTGGGCCTGCACGGATCTGTTACTGTACGGATAGGATACCACTTTTGGACGCAAATGGCAGTAGGCAGAATACACAAAGATCGGGGAAAATCAGAGCAGACTGCACAAAAAAGGCGGGAAAAATGGGGCGGATGGGGGGTAGAGGGCGGGGGAAGATGCACGGTACAATGGGAGAAAGTGCAGCAGCATCGGTGGATGCGGGCGAAAGTGGGCATGGCCGGATGGCCGAAGAGCAACGGCGAGCCTCCTGCGGGAGGTGGGGGAACTTGTACCGGGAAAAGCGCAGCGGCGGGGGCGTGGTGCAAAAAACAGGACAGGCGGGCATACGATGTCCGCTTTAATGAGAGGAGGGAGCGCAGGAATGGGGAGACCATGGATCTACAAGACGCCGGAGGAGCTGGAGGAAAAGATCGAGGCGTATTTTGCCGAGTGTGAGGGGGAGATCGTCTATACCCGGGACGGAGAGATGCTGCTGGATAAGTACGGGCAGCCCGTAGTGCGGGGGGCGCATCCTCCCACGGTGACGGGGCTGGCGCTGGCGCTGGGCTTTGGCGGGCGGCAGGCGCTGATGAATTATCAGGGACGAGAGGTCTTTAAGGACACCATTACACGTGCAAAGGCCCGATGCGAGGAGTACGCCGAGCGGCGGCTATACGACAAGGACGGCTGCACGGGGGCAAAATTCTCGCTGGCCTGCAACTGGGGCTGGCGGGAGAAGGCCGAGGAGGCCGAGGACAAGACGCTGGAGGTGGTGGGCCTGCCGGAGGAGTATAAGCGATGAGGATAGCAGACCTGTCACGCATCAGCGACAAGCAGGATGCGTTTTTGCGGGACGGACACCGGCACGTGGCCTATGGCGGGGCCAGAGGCGGCGGAAAAAGCTGGGCGGTGCGCACCAAGGCCAAGATATTGGCGGTGACGTACCCCGGTATCCGCATTTTGATCGTGCGAAAGACCTACAAGGAGCTGATCAACAACCACATCGAGGCGCTGCGGGCGGAGCTGCTGGGGCTGGCCAAGTACAACAAGACGGACAAGGTGTTTAATTTTCCCAACGGCAGCACCATCTGGTTTGGCTACTGCGCCTGTGACGGAGACTTGGGACAGTATCAGGGCGCAGAGTACGACGTGGTGTTTATCGACGAGGCGGGGCAGCTGCCGGAGGACTGGATCAAAAAGATCAATGCCTGCGTGCGAGGCACCAACGGATACCCCAAGCGGACGTACTATACCCTCAACCCCGGAGGGCCAAGTCACGGGTATTTCAAGCGGCTTTTCGTCGACCGGCGCTTTGAGGACGGGGAAAACCCGGACAATTACAGCTTTGTGCAGGCGCTGGTGACGGACAATAAGGCGCTGATGGAGACGCAGCCGGAGTATGTGCAGGAGCTGGAGAGCCTGCCGCCCAAGCTGCGGGAGGCGTGGCTCCACGGGTCATGGGACATTTTCGAGGGGCAGTTTTTTGAGGATTTCCGGCCTGACCCTCCGGCGTACAAGGCGGCGGAGCTTGGTCTTTCCCCGGAGGAGCTGCGGCGGCGGCACAAATGGTGCCACGTCATTGCGCCTTTTGACCTATCCGTGGGGGAGAGGCGGGGCTGGAACATCATGCGCAGCTACGACTTCGGCTACGGCAAGCCCTTTTCCCTGGCATGGTGGGCGGTGGACTACGACGGGGTGCTGTACCGCATCATGGAGATGTACGGCTGCACCCAGACCCCCAACGAGGGCGTCAAGTGGTCGCCGGACGAGCAGTTCCGGCGGATCCGGGAGGTGGAGGATACCCACCCGTGGCTCAAGGGACGGAAGATCGTGGACAGTGTGGCGGACCCGGCCATCTGGGACGCCAGCCGGGGCGAGAGCATCGCAGAGACGGCGGCAAGGTACGGCATCTACTTTACGCCGGGGGACAATCAGCGGATCCCAGGATGGATGCAGGTGCATTACCGGCTGCAGTTCGATGAGGAGGGCTACGCCCGGATGTATGTCTTTGACAGCTGCCGGGCGTTTATCCGCACCATGCCGCTGATGATGTACTCGGAGACCCACCCGGAGGATCTGGACACCACGCTGGAGGATCATGTGGCGGATGAGGTGCGGTATATGTGTATGTCGAGGCCGGTCAAGCCCATGGTGCCGGTGCAGCAAAAGCCGATGGTCATCGATCCGCTGAGCACCATGCGGCGGGATGGGCTGCGGGACATTTGGTAAGGAGGGACATATGGACATCAGAGAGGAGCAGGAGCTGCGGGAGACCATGCCGGAGGCACAGGCCATCGGGCCGGAGCAGGTGCGGCGGCTGACGGAGATCCTGCAGCGATACAAGGCGGGGAAGGCCGCCACGGAGAGGCGCATCCTAAGCAGTGAGCAGTGGTGGAAGCTGCGAAACAGCTGGGAGGAGCGGGACAAGACCACCATGGCCTCCCCCGGATTTAAGAGCCGCAGCGGGTGGCTGCACAACGTCATCACCAGCAAGCACGCAGACGCCATGGAAAGCTACCCGGAGCCCAACATTCTCCCCCGTGAGGAGGGAGACCGGCAGGAGGCACGGATGCTGAGTGCTATTGTGCCGTGTGTACTGGAGCAAAACGAATTTGAGCGCACCTACTCCGACGCCATGTGGCAAAAGTGCAAGACGGGGACGGGGGTATACAAGACGGTGTGGGATCCCGGAAAGCTCAACGGGCTGGGGGACATCTCCATCACACGGGTCAATCTCTTAAACCTGTACTGGGAGCCGGGACTGGAGGACATCCAGCGCAGCCGGTATTTCTTCCACACGGAGTTGGCTGACCGGGATCTGCTGCAGGAGCAGTATCCGGAACTGGAGGACACCCTGAAGGGACAGAACATCTTCTCCACACGGTTTTTGTACGACGACACGGTGTCTACCGACGGCAAGGTGACGGTGGTGGAGTGCTACTACCACAAGCTGGTGGCCGGGAAAAAGACGCTGCAATATGTGCGGTATGTGGGCGATCAGGTGCTGTACGCCACGGAAAATGATCCGGAGCTGCGGGAGCGGGGCCTGTACGACCACGGGCTGTACCCGTATGTGTTTGATGCGCTGTATCCCATCGAGGGCAGCCCCTGCGGCTACGGCTATGTAGACCTGTGCCGCAATCCCCAGACGGAGATCGATCTGCTGCGGACGGCCATTGTCAAAAACGCCATGGCGGGGGCCACGCCCCGGTATTTTGTCCGCAGCGATGGAGGCATCAACGAGCAGGAGCTGCTGGATATCTCCAAGCCGCTGGTGCATATCAGCGGAAATCTGGGAGAGGACAGCATCCGGGCCATGGAGAACACCGCCTTGCAGGGCAATTACATCAGCGTCCTACAGGAGACGGTGCAGGAGCTGCGGGAGACCAGCGGCAACACGGAGACGGCCACAGGCACGGCTCCCGGCGGCGGCATCACGGCGGCCTCGGCCATTGCGGCGCTGCAGGAGGCCAGCGGCAAGGGGTCGAGAGACGCTACCCTTGCCTCCTACCGGGCCTATACCGGCATTGTGGGGTTGGTCATCGAGCTGATCCGGCAGTTTTACGATATGCCACGGCAGTTCCGCATTCTGGGGGAGCAGGGGGGCGAGGAGTACGTCACCTACACCAACGCCGGGCTCAAGCCCCAGCCGCAGGGGATGGCCTTCGGGGAGGACATGGGCTTTCGCCTGCCGGTCTTTGACATCAAGGTGACCGCCCAGAAGAAGAGCGCATACACCAAGATGAGTCAGAACGAGTTGGCGCTGCAGTTTTACCAGCTGGGCTTCTTTTCCCCGGATGCGGTGGATCAGACCATGATGTGTCTGGAGATGATGGACTTTGACGGCAAGGACGGCATGATGCAGCGGGTGGCCCAGCAGGGGACGCTGCGGGACAAGCTGGGGCAGTATATGCAGCTGGCGCTGACGCTGGCGGCCAAGGCGGCCCCGGAGATGGTGCAGGGCCTCAGTCAGGACATCCTGCAGACCATGGGCGGCGGCGCAGTCATCCCGCAGGGGCAGGTGGCGGCGCAGCAGCAGCCGGAGACGGAGCATCCCTACGTGCAGCAAGCCCGTGAGCAGAGCCGGGCGGCGGCGGAGCCGGAGGAAGGCCCGGTGATGGGATGATCCGGGCAGAGTACGACCGCAAGGGTCTGTGCCTGACGGTGCAGGGACACGGCGGGGGAAAATACGGGGAGGATATCGTGTGTGCGGCGGCCTCCATCCTTACCTACACGCTGGCCTCCGACTTGGAGCGGCTGGGCAGGCGATGGGTGCGGCAGATGGAGGTGTCCCTGCAGGAGGGGGACGCCGTCATCTCCTGCCGGGAGGTACACGGCTCACGGGCAGTGCTGGAGCTGATCTTCGAGAGCGTGTGCGAGGGCTTCCGGCTGCTGCAGGAGCAGTATCCAGACCGGGTAAAATTTATTTGCAAATAGGCCGGTTGGGGGGTAGAGAGAGGGGTTCGCCCCACGGTACAATGGCCTTGTCCTTTCAAGGCATCCTTCTTTTCTTCCTATTTTTGCCGGGGGGAGACCCCCGGCGCATGGGTAGCGTGGTCTAATGGCAGGACGGCTGCACGATCCGCAGTAAATGGGAGTCCGAATCTCCCCGCACCCTCCACCTTAACGACTCGCCGGACGTAAGCGGCAGATACGAGGAGGAACATATGGAGACACGCAACATTTGGCTGCAGCTGTTCGGCGGCGAGGGCGCAGGTGCCGGAGCCGGGGATGGAGCAGCCGCATCGGGCGAAGGAAACGCTCCCGACGCCGGGGAGAGCAAGCTGCTGGAATTGGGCGTTCCGGCGGAAAAGCTGAAGAAACACCGGGCGAGCCGGGAGCGGATGGCGGCAAGGAAGGCCGCCGCCCAGCCGGAGCAGGCCGCCGCTGCGCAGGAGGAGGAAACGCCTCCCCAGCCCACGGAAGAAGCCCCCGATGAGGGCGAAGAACCCAAGGAGGAGACCCCCAAGCGCATGACTTGGGAGGAGATCATGCAGGATCCGGAGTACAACCGGCAGATGCAGCGTACCATTCAGGCCCGGCTCAAATCCGCCAACGGGGCGGAGAGTACGCTGGAGGCCCTGAGACCGGCGCTGGATCTGCTGGCAAAGCGCCATGGCATGGACATGGAGCATCTGGACGCTGCGGCGCTGGCTGAGGCCGTGCAGAACGACGACGCCTACTACGAGGAGAAAGCCTTGGAGATGGGCGTGGACGTGGATGTGGCCAAGCGGCTGGAGCGCAGCGAGCGGGAGACGGCTCTGCGGCAGCAGCAGGAGGCCCGGACGCTGGAGCAGCAGAAGCTGCAGGCACATCTGGAGGGCCTGCAGCAGCAGGGCGAGGAAATGAAGAAGGTATTCCCCGACTTCGACCTCTCCCATGAGTTGGAGAACCCGGCGTTTCTGCGGATGACCTCCCCCGGTGTGGGTCTTAGCGTGGAGGACGCATACTATGCCGTCCACCGCAAGGAGATCCAGACCGCCGCCATGCAGCAGACGGCCCGCCAGACAGCGGAACAGATGGCCAACGCCATTCGCTCCGGTCAGCGCAGACCCACGGAGCATGGCACCTCCGCACAGGCTCCTTCCGTTACCACATTCGATTATGCCCACGCATCCAAGGAGCAGAGAGAGGCGCTGAAGCAGCGCATCCGGGATGCGGCGGCACACGGGAAGAAGCTGTATCCCGGCCAGTGAGCCGGACGCTCTCCCCGTGGGAACACGAAAGGAGAGAAAGACATGAAAACCATCATGAATACCATGAAGCTGCTGCTGGATCTGCAGCTGTTTGCCGACGCCGGTACGCTGGTCAACGCCACCGGCAACTACGTCAACGCCAATACCGGCACAACCACCGCATTTTCCGGCAAGGACACCCTGTCCGCCGAGCTGAAAACCTTTTACGACACCGAGCTGCTGGAGAACGCACGGGTGGAGATGTTTTACGCCCAGTTCGGACGCAAGCAGGCCCTGCCCGCCAACCACGGTAAAAACGTGGAATGGCGCAAGTGGAACACCTTCGCACGGGCCTCCAAACTGGTGGAAGGCGTGATCCCCACCGGCCAGAAGTTCGGCGTCAGCACCAAGACCGGTGCCATTGACCAGTACGGCACCTATGCCTCCATCACCGACCAGCTGGAGCTGCACGCTTACGACGAGGTGATCCTCGGCGCTACGGAGGAGATGGGCGCATCTGCTGCCGAGACGCAGGAGGTGCTGATCCGGGACGCCCTGCTGGTAGGCACCAACGTGCTGTACTGCAACAACATCAAGAACGGCGCTGTGGCAAGCACCCCCACCAGCTGCGCCACCATGGGAGCCAGCGACACCGACGGCTGGGCGCTGCTGACCCCGGACATGGTGGCAAAGGCCGCCACCAAGCTGAAGAAGGATCGTGCGCCCACCATCAACGGCAAGTATTACGCCGTGATCCATCCCAGCGTGGCCTATGACCTGCGCAAGAGCGATGCATGGATCGAGGCCCACAAGTACGCCGCCACCAGCGAGATCTTCAACGGTGAGATCGGAGAACTGCACGGGGTGCGCTTCATCGAGAACACCTTCGCACCCATTCTGGGCGGCACCAGCTATCAGAACAAGGCCGCAGGCGTGACCTACGCCACCTACTTCTTCGGCAAGGATGCCTTCGGCATCATCAACCCGGAGGGCGGTGCGCTGGAGATGATCGTCCACGACAAGAGCGAGATCGGCGGCCCGCTGAACCAGTTCAGCACCATCGGCTACAAGTTTGAGACCAACGGTGCTACGCTGCTGTACCCGGAGCGGCTGCTGCGGGTGATGAGCGTCAGCTCCTACTCCGCCACGGACACCGCCAACTAAGACACCGGGGGAGGGGACAGCCTCCCCTCCCCCGCAGAAAACAAAAGGAGGGCCACGAAATGGCTGCAAAAACCAAGGTAGAGCGTGAGATCGAGGCCATGGGCCTTGACCCCAGCGACAAGGTCAGTATCCACATCCCCAGAGGCAGCGCCCACGACGAGCCGAACCTGTTCGTCTCCGTCAACGGCATCAACTATCTGCTGCCCAAGGGCCAGACCAGCGAGGTGCCTCGCTTCATCGCCGACGAGATCCGGCGATCCCAGCAGGCACAGGAGGAGCTGGACAAGCACAAGGACGAAATGCTGGGGCAGTAACTGCGAGAGAAAAGGAGGGGGAGAGACCGACGGGGCCTTTCCCCCTTTTTGCGATAAAGGAGGAGAAACAATGACGATCAGTGAGGCCATCGCTCGGTGCGATCTGGTAAAGCCCAATCAGTTTGATGACCAGACCAAAGTGGAGTGGCTGACGAGACTGGACGGGAAGGTCTGGTGGGACGTGATCCGCTCCCACGAAGGCGCACCGGAGGGGGAGATGCCCCGGTACACTACGGCGGACATGGAGAAAACGCTGCTGGTGCCGGATCCCTACGCCGAGGAGGTGTATGTGCGGTATTTGCAGAGCATGATCGATCTGGAGAATGCGGAGATCAGCAAATATAACCAGTCGGCGGCCATGTACAACGCCGCCTATCAGGTGTTTGCCGCATGGTATAACCGGACGCACCTGCCGGTATCGGCGGGGCCGCTGCAGATCTGAGGAGGGGACGCAAGATGTATCTACCGCAGCTGCAGGAGGCAAAGACCAGCCGCCTGATGACCAGCCAGTTCGGCGGCTACGACCACCGGCCCCGGATACAGGACGGGCAGTGGTTGGACATGAAAAATCTTACCGGGGACTACTACCCCATGCTGGCCAGCCGGGGAAGGCGGGGCTGGGGAGAGACCCTGACCGCCCCGGCGGGACTCACCGCCAAGGACGCACTCATCTGGGTAGACGGGAAGGATCTGGTGGTAAATGGAAAAGTCGTGGACATGGGGCTTTCCACCGCACCGGAGGACTGTCCCAAGCAGCTTATCGGCATGGGAGCGTGGTTGGTGATCTGGCCCGACCGGAAGTACATCAACACCGCAGACCTGACGGATTACGGATCCATTGACGCATCCTTTTCCGTGGCGGAGGGGGCGCAGGTCACCTACACCATCTGCGATATAAACGGTGATCCCTACAACGGCATTGCCTACACGAAGCCGCAGACCCCGCAGGGGGGTGACCTGTGGATGGACAGCCACAGCCTCAAGCGCTACGACGGCACCACCTCCGTGTGGGTGTCCATCCCGCAGGTATACGTCAAGATCACCGCCACGGGCATCGGGACGGCCTTTGAAGCCTATGACGGCGTGGTGCTCAAGGGCATCGCCTACGACGGCGACAGCCAGGAGGTCAAGCAGCAGTATGCAGACCTCAATGCCTCCAAGGTCATCTGGGCCAAGGGGGAGGACTGGATCGTGGTGGTGGGCGTGGTAGACCGGGGGGCTGCGCAGACAGGCGGCGTGTCTGTTCACCGCATTGCCCCGGATATGGACTACATCTGTCAGGCCCAGAACCGCCTGTGGGGCTGCCGATACGGCGTGAAGGACGGGGAGACCGTCAACGAGATCTACTGCTGCAAGCTGGGAGACTTTAAGAACTGGGGCTGCTACATGGGCCTGTCCACAGACAGCTGGGCGGCCTCCGTAGGTTCTGACGGCGCATGGACGGGAGCCGTGAACTATCTGGGCTACCCTACGTTTTTCAAGGAGACGGCGCTGCACCGGGTGGCGGTATCCACCACGGGGGCGCATCAGATCACGGAGACGCTGTGCCGGGGCGTACAGAAGGGCAGCTGGCGGAGTTTGTGCGTGGTCAACGAGGTGCTTTATTACAAGGGACGCACCGAGGTATGCGCCTATGACGGCTCTGTTCCTGTGGATGTGGGGGCGGCGCTGGGCGGCGTGCGCTACACGGATGCTGTGGGAGGGGCCTTTAACGGCAAGTACTATCTCTCCGTGCTGGACGGGGCGGGAAGCCCGGTCCTGCTGGTATATGACACCGGCAAAGGGATGTGGCACAAGGAGGATGACCTTCGGGTCATGATGTTCGCCCAGAAGGATGACGACCTGTTTTTCATCGACGAAGCGGGGAAAAAGCTGGGCTGCGTCTGCGGCACCCAGTGGACACCGGAGGGGGATGTAGCGTGGGAGGCGGTCTCCGGCCTCATGGGCTACGAGTACCCGGACAAAAAGTATCTGAGCCGGTTTGACCTCCGGGTACAGCTGAAGGGCAAGCTGGAGCTGTATCTGAAGTACGATTCCTCCGGGGATTGGATCCGGTGGGGGGCCGTGCAGTGGGACAAGGGAACAGCCCGTACCTTCGCCATCCCGGTGACCCCACGCAGGTGCGACCACCTCCAGATGCGGCTTAAGGGAACTGGGGAGATGAAGATGTTCTCCGTGGCCAGAATTTTGCAGGTAGGGAGCGATATGTGATGGTACAGATGGAGACCCCGCCTTTGCTGCGGGGGACGGAGCAGGATCAGCTGGCACAGCTGCGGTCGTATCTCTTTCAGGCGGCCCAGCATCTGAATTTGGCGCTCAATGACCTGAGCATGGATTCCTTCGGGAAGGACGTGCAGGAGGCCATTCAGGCGGGAGGGACGCAGTCGGCAGAAAAGGTGCAGACCTCTGTAGACCAGACGGCCTCGGCGCTGAAGGATCTTATTATCAAGACGGCCAATGTCATCTATCAGCAGATGGATGTGCTGGAGACGGTGCTGCGGAGCGAATATGTGGCGGTATCCGACTTCGGTCAGTATCAGGAGGAGATCGAGAGCCGACTGACCCAGACGGCGGAGAACACCACGGCGGCCTATGACTACGCCGCCAAAATATCCGCCGACACCGACGCACGGCTGACGGAACTGGCAGGGGATCAGGACGCCCTGCGGGAAATGCTGGTGAAGTCCTCCGGCTACATCAAGCAGGGCATCATCGGCTACAACGGCGCAGTCCCCATCATCGGCATTGCCATCGGACAGGACGTAAAGACCACCGGGAAGGTGGAGGTGGACGGGCAGACCTATGAAGTGGTGGACACCACCAGCAACATGACCACATGGACACCGGAGCGCATGAGCTTTTTCATCAACGGCACGGAGGCGGCTTGGTTTTCTAACGGGGCGCTGCACGTGGGGCGCATCGAGGTATCCGAGCGTATTGTGGGCGGAAACTGGGACATCAGCTTTACATCGGGGCTGACGGTCAAGTGGATCGGAGGGTAAGGCATGGCGAGTATTTACGGGGCAAAAAGCGGCAACGGCTGGCAGCTGCGGCTGGACTACACGGTGACGCAGAACGTGGCGGCCAATCAGTCCACCGTCAGCATGACGCTGTACCTGTACGCCAACACCACAGGCTCTTACAATCAGGAGGACAACTCTGCCTACTACGTCATTCAGGGCAGCCGGGTATACGCCAAGTACAGCTATAACTCCCCGGCGTGGTATACGCTGGGCAGCCGCAGCGTGGTCATCGGCCACGATGCAGACGGCAGCAAGAAGGTAACGCTCTCCGGCGAGTGGGTCTCCAACGCCGGATCGTCGTGGACACCGGACAGGCTGACGGTCAGCGGCAGCGTGACGCTGCCCACCATCCCCAGAGCATCCGTCCCCACGGCGGAAAGCAGCACGGTGGAACTGGGGAAGAGCGTGAAGATCTACACCAACCGGAAAAGCAATACCTACTACCACCGCATCGGCGTGAAGTTTGGCAGCTATACCCATTGGGGCAAGGACGTGTTTGACGATGACATTGCCCAGAACTGGTTTCTTTTCACCCCTCCCCTGTCACTGGCATCGCAGATCCCCAACGCCGCCAGCGGGGAGTGTACCATCTATCTGCGGACATACAGCAACGCTGCGGCCACCACGCAGGTGGGCAGCACGCAGGAAATGAAACTGACGCTGACCGTACCTTCCTCGTTGGGGCCGACGGCCTCGGCGGGATGGTGCAGGGCGGTGGCTTACAACGACGGCACCAAGGCGGAGGGGCTTTCCGTGCTGCTCAAGGGCATCTCCCGCAGTGAGGTGAGATTTGATGACAGCAAGGTCTCCTGCCGGCAGGGAGCCTCCATCAAGGAAAGACGCATCACCTGTCAGGGGGAGACGGTGAGATCTGCCCCCTATCGGACGGGAGTGCTGCTGGCCACCAATGTGAAGGTGACCTGTACCGTGGAGGACAGCCGGGGCTTTACGGTGTCGGAGGATCTGACGCTGACGGCCTACGACTATTCCGCACCAAATCTGACGGACATTGCCGTGTACCGATGCGACCGGAACGGGGCGGCCATGTCTGCCGGGACCCACATCTGGGCGCAGGCAAAGACCGCTTACACAGAGGCGGGCGGAGCCATCACCTGTCAGCTGAAGGCATACTGGAAGCTGGGGACCTCCGGCAGCTGGGGGGCAGCGGTTTCCATGAAGAGCGGCGTGGGGCAGATCATCACAGGCTCCACGGACATTCTGACCACCAAGACCTACAAGGTGCGGCTGGAGGCTGTGGATACGCTGGGCAACTCCGCCAGCTACGAGGCGGTAGTCCCCACGGACACGGTGGCCATGCACATCCGGGAAGGCGGAGACGGGTTTGCCGTGGGCAAATACTGCGAGAGGGAAAAGGCGTTTGAGCTGCCGGAGGACTGGGAGATCGTAGCCTACGGCGACACGCTGAAAAAGGCGATGCTTGCCATGATGTGGCCGGTGGGGAGCATTTACATCTCCGTCTCAGCCACCAGCCCGCAGACGCTGTTCGGCGGCACGTGGGAGCGCATTCAAGATACCTTCCTGCTGGCGGCGGGCAGGACATATGCCGCAGGAAAGACCGGCGGCGAGGCCAGCCACACCCTGACGACAGCGGAGATGCCCAGCCACGAGCACAATCCGGCCAATGAGCCGGGGTATTACGGCTTTATCACCAACAGCCAGAAGGCGTTCACCGTGGGGGATATGGGCGTTCAGAGCGGCAGCGGTCGGTACTATCCCTATGCCCCGGCGGCCTTTGATATCAGCCGCAATACCAAAACGGGCAGCGTGGGCGGCGGGAAGGCCCACAACAATATGCCGCCGTATCTGGCGGTGTACGTCTGGAAACGGACGGCATGAGAAAGGAGCGAGAGACATGGACAATGAAAAGCTTCGCAGAGGCAGCACCGGGGACGTTGTGCGGAGATTGCAGTCGGCGCTGAACCAGAACGGCTACGGCCTGAAGGTGGACGGCGTATACGGGGACAAGACCCAAAGCGCCGTGAAGGACTACCAGAGATCCCGGAACCTCCCGGAAAGCGGCGAGGTGGGAGAGGCCACGTGGCAGGATCTTCGGGGCGGCACGGTGGGGCTTCCGGTGGTGACGCCTACCTATGAGGTCATGGGGCAGGGCGGCAATGCCGCCAAGCAGGGGCGGACGGCCTCCACACAGAGCAGCACGGCATCGGCGCAGGCCACGGCAGACCGGGGGGTCTCCGTCCAGTCCGCCGGAGGGCAGAAAAAGACCGATTACGGCAAGTATGGCTACGACCCCACCACCAACGCCGCCTATCAGGAGGCGCTGCGGCGCTTGCAGGAACTGGAGGGCAGCAAGCCGGACTACTCCGGGACGTATGACCAGCAGCTCAAGGACATTTACGACAAGATCATGAACCGGGAGAAATTCTCCTATGACGCCGCCAAGGATCCGCTGTATCAGCAGTACCGGGATCAGTATGTGCTGCAGGGGAAGCAGGCCATGATGGACACCATGGGACAGGCTGCCGGTCTCACCGGCGGGTATGGCTCCACCTACAGCCAGAGCGCAGGACAGCAGCAGTATGATGCGTATCTTCAGAAGCTCATCGAGGTGATCCCGGAGCTGTATGGACAGGCCCGGCAAGCCTACGAGGACGAGGGAGGCCGGATGCTGCAGCAGTATCAGCTTACCGGCGACCTGCGGGATACGGAGTATAACCGCTACAAGGATGCGCTGGATCAGTACTGGCAGAACGTCACCTATCAGACGAGCCGGGCGGACACGGCGTACAGTCAGGGGGCGGAGAACTGGTGGAACAGCCAGAACGCAGAGCGGCAGGAGAAGGAATTTGCCTATCAGCAGCGCAAGGATGCTTACAGCAATCTGGTGACCCTCATCGGCACCACGGGGTATACCCCCAGCCAGAGCGAACTGGAGGCGGCGGGTATGAGCGCAGCGGAGGCGGCAAGGTGGAAGGCGTACTATGACCAGCAGCGGGCAGACGCAGAGGCGGCGCTGGCGGCCAAGTATTACTCCTCCGGCAGCCGTGGCGGCGGCGGAGGCGGCGGAGGCGACGACGATGATAAACAGGTGAAGGTGAAGGGAACGCCCAAGTACAGCAGCAACCGCATCTACGTTCCCGGCTACGGCGAGATCACCTATGATGATGCCGAGCGGCTGGAGAAGCAGGGCTACATCATCATGCAGGGGCGGGATAAGAACGGCAATCCCGTCTACGCCAGAAGCACCAAGAAGAACTACAACAAGCCCGTAAAGATGACTGTGTAAGGAGGAAAGCGCTATGACGATGCAGGGAGGCACCGCAAGAGACAGACTGCGGGCCAGAGCGCAGGCCATGTACGGCGGAAAGCGCCGGGAGGACGAGGAGCAGCAGACCCGGCAGGACCAGCGGCAGGAGGCAGAAACTCCTGCCGTGGGGTCTGCACGGGACAGGCTCCGCCAGCGGGCCAGCGCCATGGGTGAGGTCACCGGGCAAAGAGAGGGTGAGAGCATCACCATGCCGGAACGGAAAACCACATGGACGGACAAGGTTCGTTCCGGCGGACGCACCGGCAATTACACAACGGTCGCATCTACGCCGGAGCAGCAGGAGAGCGTGCTTCGCAAGGGCCTGAGCGGGAAGCAGCCCCGGCGAACGGATGCGGAACAGGCAGAAAGCCTCCTGCGAAAGGGCGGCACCACGGAGGCCGTCAAAGCGTCGAAAAAGACCGGCGGGAAGTTTGACGTGGGGGATTATTCCAAGCTACTTGGCGAAAGCTTTGCCCAAGGTGTGGCAGAGGGAACGGCGGGCACACTGGCCGCAGGAGAAACGCTGATCGGCAAGGGACTGGACAAACTGTTTCCCGGCGCAGGCTTTGAAGGAAGTGGTTTTTTCAACGCTCTGTACAATGGGCGGCCTGATTGGAAGTTTTTCGGGAAAAACGGCCTTGTCGGCATCAGGCAGAGCCGTGAGTACACACAGCAGAAACTGGCGGAGGATGTGGAGGACATCGAGACCGGCAGTGAGCTGGGAACCAAAGTCGCCAAAAAGGCTGCAACCTTTGGCGGGGATGTGGCCTATGGTATGGGCAATGCCCTTCCTATGGCGGCAGAAGCGGTGATTACCGGTGGAACATCCCTGCTTCCGACTACTACGAAAGAACTGGAAACTTTAGGGATAAACGTAGTGCAGAAGAGCGGCCTTGCCGGAAAACTGGAGGAGGCAGCGAAGCTGGCCGGGAATACGCTGCGGAGCCGGGAATACTGGACGAGCTTTTTCTCGGAAGTGGGCATGGACTACTATGAGGCGCTGGATAACGGGGCGACGGAGGACGAAGCCACACGGTACGCCCTGTCCTCGGCGATGGTCAATTCCGTCATCGAGATCGGCGGCGGTATTCAGAAGATCCCGGAGGCTCCCACATTCCGCACGTGGATCAAGGGCGCACACGAGGAGGGCATGGAGGAGATCCAGCAGGGCATTGTATCCCGGCTGATGGAGAATGCGGTCTATGACAAGAAGAACCCGCTGGTTTCTGTGACGGATGAAAACGCCGTAGTGAACCCTGTGACGGCGGCCAACGAGTATGCAGGAGGCTTTGCTGTGGGCGGTCTGTTGGGCGGTGTGCAGCAGGGCATGGCCAAGCGGGCGCAGACCCGTCAGGAGGCGGAACTGGCGCAGTATCAGGAAAGCCTTGACAAGCTGGGGGAGGAATTTACCCCGGCGGCCAAAGAAATGGCGCAGGAGCGGCTTTCTTTGGACAGCGAGGACTATACGGCGCAGAAGGTCATGAATGCGCTGGACAGCGGCGAGGCGGTATCCGGCGAGGATATCCGCACGCTGATCCGGGACAATGTAAATGCCCACAACACGGCGGCCTTGGCGGAGATCAAGGAGAAGATCGCCCAGCGGCTCACCGCTCTGGGGGAGACGAAGGACGCAAACGCCGTGGCGGATGCCATGGTGCGCTATTTTACCGGCGAGACGAGAGGAAAGGACAAAGCGTCACGGAAACAGAGAGCGGCGGATCAGGAAACCATTTTCCGCAGCCGATACGGAGATCATGTCGGGCAGGAACTAATGCAGACGGAGAACGTACCGCAATGGGTGCAGGGCCTGCCCAGTCTGACTACGGTATATGAGTACGAGCAGGCCCATCGCCCTGTAGAAGAGCAGCGGACGGGAGCAGAAGCGCCCGTAGCACAAGAGACGGAGACTGTCGTGGAGCAGGGAACGGAGGCCACGGAACAGTCCGCCGAGCCGGTGAAACTGACCAGCGCTATTGTGCGGAAAGCGGCAGCAAGCCGGGAGACGCTGGAGAAGCTGGGCGTTAAGACCGGCAGTCAGCTCCGGGCGGAGGTGCGGCAGGCCCTGACGGAGCGTCAGGACGTGGCGCAGAAGGTGCAGCAGCGCACGCAGGTCGCCCAGCAGACGCAGGAGACGCAGGGGACGACCCAGCAGACACAAGGAGAACCCGTGACGCTGGAGGAGGCATCCAAGGCATATGGCAAGCAGGCCAAGGCGTTTTTGCGCACCTATCAGCAGGGGCAGGATGTGGAGAAATTCAGCGAGGCTTACCGTATCGCCCACGAAATGGGACAAAGCAACGTGCCGTACCGGGTAGTGCAGGGGCTGCGGAGCCTTGACTATCTGACGGAGGCACAGAAAGACATTGCCTATCGCACCGGCGCATCCGCCGAAAAGCAGGAGCGCGGCGGGAAGAAGGCCACGTGGCGCAGGCAGGGCGTGGTGCGGGCAGAGAACGGGGCGAAGCTCTCTGACCTCAGCAAGACATTTAACGTACCGCAGAAGCAGGGGTATAGGATCCTCTCCGACATTGCCAAGGCCACAGGCGTGGACATCGTTCTGTACCGCTCCAAGGGAGATGCAGAGGGGAACATCACCGAAGCAGAGGGCCGCTTCCGGCGCAGCGAGAACACCATTTACATTGATGTCAACAGCGGCATCGCCAACGTAAGCAGCACCGCCGACTTCAGCCAGTACACCATGCTGCGCACCTTCAACCATGAGTTCACCCATTTCATCGAGCAGAACGCCGACGAGGAGTACCGGCAGCTGCGGAAGCTGGTATTCGAGGTCATGCAGGAAAAGCTGGACGGCCAAGGGGTCGGCGTGACGGTGGACGATCTGATCCGGGAGAAGCAGGACAAATACCGGCAGGCGCTGGGACAGGATATCTCCTACGACGAGGCCAGCCGGGAGGTAGTGGCGGATGCTATGACGGACATTCTGCCGGACTCCCATTTCATGGAGACCCTGTATAACCGCAACGCAACGCTGGCTGAAAAGCTCATCGGCAAGCTGAAGGACTTCATCGCCAAGGTGAAGGCGTACTTCGACGGGCTGACCACCAACACCAAGGCGGAGGCGGCGCTCTTGAAGGAGATGCGGGACGGCGGACTGCACTATCTGGAGAGCATTGTGGAAGCCTATGACAAGGCGGCCACGGCGGCGGTGGAGAACTATCAGGGAGCGGACAAGGTGCTGCAGGAGAACGGCATTGATGTCAGCGAGGATGGGAAGTCTGCTTCGATGGATGCGTTCTCGGTGCGGACTATGCTGAACGAAAAGCAGCAGAAGAGCGTGGAGAAGGCCCTTGCCGAGCGCTTTGACGTGACGGAAGAGGAGGCAGGAGGCTGGCTGAAGGCAGAGACCTCGCTGGCGAGCATCATCCTCAACCCCAAGTATTCCATGTATCTGGACTACGAGGCAGACGCAGCAGAGGAGGCCATCAAGAAGAATTCGGACTATCCGCAGGGGACGGTGGACTTCTCTACCATCTGCAAAAAGCGCAGAGACTTTACGGACGTGATGAATCGGATCTTCCGGGTGTATCCCAACCACGTTTTTCAGGCTGAAGATCTCGCCAAGATCCGCACGATCATGCAGCAGGAGGGCATGAACGTGGCGTGCGGCATTTGCTATGTGGAGGACAGACGGCAATTGGACAGCATCGTGGCGGAGGATTTCCTACAGGCACTGGACCTTTACCGGAACGGCAGCGAGACAAGGCCGGACGGAAATCCCTTCAACCAGAATCAGCTGCGGGGCCTGAGATACACAAACGGGGACACCTATGTCCCGACGGTGGCGGAGCTGATCACGCTGGAGGGGAACAATGCGCTGAAGAAGAAAAACCCCAATATGGCGGAGGCGTGGCGGCGCTACAACAACGCACGGGGAATGCAGGCGGTGCGGCGGCTGACCAACGAGGCGGAATATAAGAGGCAGATCCTGAAATATTCCAAGCGCACCGTGCAGAGCAAGAACTCAAAGGGCGGTCTCCGCATTTTCTCCTTCTCCGACATGGAGATGTTCCATTTGCTGGATGTCATGCAGATCATCACGGATGCATCTACCAAGGGACTGTATATCCAAGGCTATACGAAGGTCAACGAATACGCCAAGGCGGTGAAGGACACCGGGCTGAAACTCAACCGCAGCCTGATCCCGGCAGGAGACCTCGGCTATCACATGGAGGGCGGGAAGCCAGTTCTGGATTTCGACACCACAGAGGGCATCGACATCCACGCAAAGGACTTCTTCGACAGCAGCGGCAACCCCAATATCGGCAATATCGTCATTGGTATCAACGACACCCAAATCCGGGCGGCCATGGTCAGCGAGTTTATCGACCAGATCATCCCATTCCACACCGGCCAGAGCAAGGCGGTGCTGCGAGAAAAGAAGATCGATGCGTGGGAAAACTACAAGGATTATCAGACCGATAAGGACATGGAGACCGGGAAAACCGCCAAGCAGCAGGTGAATATCTACACCGATGTGCTGCAGGTGCTGGAGCGGGAAGGCGCAGAGATCACCAAGCGGAGCTTCGTGGAGAAGTATCTGGAGGTATGCCGGGAGAAGGGGCTGATCCCCCGGTTTGCACAGTTTCTGAATCAGGATGCGGAGGGTAATTACGTCTACACCGAGGGATACCACAAGCTTCTGGTGGATTTCAAGACCTTTGCCCAGACGGAAAAGGGCGAATATCTGCCGCAGAAGGACGTGCGGCCTGTGTTTGACGAGCAGTATCTGACCGGTATTTTGAAGGATTACGCCAAGGAGCAATCCCGGCGGGACAGCGCCATGAAAAAGCAAATGCCGCAGGTGATCCAGCGAATCTCCGACGAAGTGGTGCGGGAAGGGGATGTGCAGTTCGCTATCCGGGAGATTGCCGGGACGGTTATGCCGGTACTTGATACGCAGAAGGATACACGAAATTACAGTGTAGCGGAGGCGTATCTGAAAACACTGGTGGATACCGAACACCCGTTTTCGACTATCCTGATGGACGCACAGCCCGTATATATTGGGAAGGACTTGCCCGGAGAGTATCGAAGCTCTGAATACACAAAGGGTATGGATGCTAAACTGCGTTCGGTAAAGATGCAGGCCGCAACGAACCTTGACGAAATGCTGCTCCTTGCCGAGAACGGCGAATGGCGCAAGAATATCAAAAAAAAGCACAAGGTGGATGCAAAGAACGGCTGGTACCGATACAGCACACAGTTTGCCGTGCCGGTGCTGGACATGAAAAAAAACGTAGACCACTACACGGTATATAGCGGTACGCTTCTGATCCGTAATGATGCAGACGGAAAATCATACCTTTACGACCTTCTGGACATAAAAAAAGAGAAGGTGATCAGCACAGCCTCCTTCTCTGCCCGAGGGCATTCGGAGGTATTGGCGCCAAAACCTTCTCAATCACAGTATACACAGGACCAGAAGGAAAGTCAAGCACAAATTCGCAGCTCGACGCTTTCCGACCGGGACGTGCTGCGGATCGCCGCCCAAATGGCGAAAAACTCCGAGAGCCGGAGCCTGACAGATGCGGATCGGGCAAGGCTGGGCATCATCGAGCAGAAGCTGGGACGCATCGACGAGGCGGAGGAGCATCGGCAGGGCTTTCTGGAGGAAAAGCGGGCCATTCTGGCCGGGCGTGAGGCCAAGGAACTGAGCGATGCGGAGCGGGCGCAGCTGCGGAAGGTGCAGAAGAATCTGGACACCGTCAACAGCAAGATCCGGCGGCTGAACGAGGAGCTGTCGCAGACGCAGGAGAAGAAGGTGGTCAAGGCGCTGCTGAAGAAGGCCAGAGTGGTGGTAGAGCGGGATGCCGTGCAGCGGAGCGTGAGCGGCTACCGGGAGACCCGGCAGCGGGCGGAATACATGGGGAAGCTGCGGCGGAGCGTAGAGCGGAACGTCAAGCGGCTGCAGGAAATGCTTTTGAGCAACACGGATAAAAAGCACGTGCCGGAAGCCCTGAAGAAGCCTGTGGCGGAGCTGCTGCGGTCGATGAACCTGATCTCAAAGCGGGGCTTGGCCGGTGGGGCCATGACAAAGGCGGACGAGCGGTACGTTAAGGCCCTGCGGGGGATCCAGGATGTGCTGGCCCGGCAGAGCCTCTACGAAGAAGATGGGAAGGGCGACGATCTGATCGGCGGGTATCTGGATCTTCCGGCTGGATTTCAGATGCTGCTGAACGCCTACGTCTCCAAAGTGGAGAAGGCCATCGAGGCACATCCTCTCCGAAACGGCGTTTTGCAGACGATGACGGTGGAAGAGCTGGAGGAGACCAACACGGTGCTGTCTGTGATCAGCACCGCCGTGACGGAAATGAACAAGCTGATGGTGAACCGGCAGTTCGCCACGGTGGTGGATGCGGCGGAGGACACCATCTGGGCGCTGAATGAGCATGAGCAGCACCAGAGAAAAACCGGAGAGAAGTTTCTGGTGTGGGATAACTGCCTGCCGTGGTATGCCTTCCAGCGCTTTGGAGAGGGCGGAAAGTCCATCTTCCAAGGGCTGATGAACGGCTGGGATAAGCTGGCCTTCAACACCAAGAAGGTGCTGGATTTCCGAAACGGACTGATCGATGATAAGACGGCCAGAAAATGGGATACCGAGACCCATACGGTGATGCTGGAAAGCAGCAAGGGAGGACAGGATGAGGTGACGCTGACCACAGCGCAGCTGATGAGCCTTTACTGCCTGAGCCGGAGAAAGCAGGCCATGGGCCATCTGATGGGCGGCGGTATCCGCATTGCATCCATCGACATTGCCGAGGAGATCGAAAGCGCCAGAGCCGCAGAAGAGGGGAAGCCCGTTCGGGAGAAAAAGAAAAAGAAAAAGGATGTGGATCAGGCGGAGCATTACCTCCTGACGCAGGGCGAGCTGGGAAAGCTTTTAAGCCTGCTGGCCCCGGAGCAGGTACAGGCGGCCAAGGCCATGCAGAGGTACATGACTGAGCAGGGGTCTGCGTGGGGCAACGAGGTATCCATGCGGCGGTTCGGGTATCGGGCCTTTACGGAGGAGAACTACTTCCCCATCGAGACCGATTCGCAGGATCGGCCCGCCAAAACGGACAGCAAGGAGGGAAGCCTTTACCGGCTGCTGAACATTTCCGCCGTGAAGCCTTTGACGGAGGGAGCCAACAACGCCATCATGGTGCGAAGTATTTTCGACGTGTTCGCCAACCACATGGCGGACATGGCCAAGTACAATGCGCTGGCCCTGCCTGTGCTGGATGCCCAGAAGTGGTACAACTATAAGGATAGCAGCAAGAACAAGGACAACGGGCAGGTGCGGACGAGAACCGTGCAGCGGGAGATGACCCGTGCGTGGGGCAGCGGGGCCAACAACTACGTGGTGACGTTTCTGAAGGACATCAACGGCGTAAAGGAGAACGGCGCACGAGGCGAAGGCATGGCTGCCAAGGCCATCTCCAAATACAAGCGGGCCGCCGTGGCGGCGAACCTGCGAGTGGCCATGCTGCAGCCCACCTCCTACGTCCGGGCCAGCGCCGTGATCGACCACAAGTATCTGGCGAAGGCCCTGACCAAAAAGGTCATTACGAAGGCGGAGGGGCAGGAGATGCTGCAATACAGCGGCGTCGCCCTGTGGAAGGAAATGGGCTTCTTCGACACGGATGTGGGCCGTTCCATCCGAGACCGGATCAAGGGCAAGGGCAGCAAGATCGAGGATCTGGTGGACAAGTCCATGGCGGCAGCACAAGCCGGAGATAAGATCACATGGGAACGGCTGTGGCTGGCCTGTAAGCTGGAGGTGGAGGAAAAGCGCCACCTCACCGGAGAGGAACTGATGGAGGCCACCGCAGAGCGCTTCCGGGAGGTCATTTACCGGACGCAGGTGGTCGACTCCACCATGACCCGCAGCCACATGATGCGGGACGGCGGCACCTTCAGTAAAATCGCCACCTCCTTCATGTCGGAAGCCACGGTGAGTTATAATATGCTGATGAACTCCACACTGGACACCTTGCAGGACGCACAGTCTATGGGGATGCAAAAGGCCGTCAAGAAAAACTGGCGGCAGCTGGGGCGGGCCTATCAGGCGTACATTCTGGCCGGTGCGGCCAGCGCCATAGCAGGGGCCCTCGCTGATGCGCTGCGTGACTGGGATGACGATTCCTTTTTGGAGAAATTCTGGAAGGCGTTCTGGGGCGAAAAGCCGGAGAAGGTGAAGGATCAGGTGCTGAATATCATGCTGGGGCTGGAGGGGAATTTGGCCGGAGAGCTGAATCCCTTGAGTAAGATCCCGCTGATCCGTGACGTAACCAACACCTTCGGCGGATTTTCCACCGACCGCATGGACATGGCGGCTTGGGCGAATCTTTACAATGTGCTGGGCATCTGGGAGGAGACCATAGAACTGAGTACAGGCTCCCTTGACAAGGCCACGAAAACCACTTACTACGGGAACATGACCACCTACAACAAGATCTATAAGACGGCTCAGGTGGTGTCCCAGTTTACGGGACTGCCCATCTCCGCCACCATGCGGGAGATCGTGACGATGTGGAACAGCACGGTGGGGCTTGCGTATCCGGGGACGAAGGTGCGCACCTATGAGAGCAGGAAGGTGCGGGAGGCATACGAACAGTACGGAAAGAGCGTGGGACTCAGCTACGTGATGATCCTGCGGGCCGCCGAGGCCGTCCGCCAGCTGGAGAGCGACAAGGACGAGGACGGAAACGCCATCAGCGGGTCTCTGAAGAAAAAGTACGTGGAATACATCCAGTCTCTGCACCTGTCCGCCAAGCAGGAAAAGGCCATGTGGAACTGCATCAAAAAGGCGTCGTGGAGTGACAAGGACACTCCGTGGGGAAAATAAGCGAAACTTTTGAAGGAGCGGGGGTAGAAACCCGCTCCTTCTCTTTGGTATGCTGAAGGGGAAATGGGATATGCGCTTGGAAGAGAGAAAAAACAGGAGGCAATTACCATGTACATTGACGCAAACACCGTCATCACGGCGGCGGCTGTGGTGACGGCGCTGGGGGTATTGGGCGGCGTGGTGGCTTGGGTGGTGAAGCTGGTGCAGCGAGACCGGCGGCAGAGCACCGAGATCATCCGTATGCAGGACGAGCTGACCATCATCTGCTACGGCCTGCGGGGAGCTTTGCAGGGGCTGATCGAGCAGGGCTGCAACGGCCCGTGTAAGGACGCACTGAAACACCTCGACAAGCACCTGAATCTGGAGGCGCATATCACCAAGGAATTGTAAGTATGCCTCATCAACATTTTTGTATGTGACCCCTTTGGGGCACGGAAAGGAGCAATTATGGAAACTTTTGGCATCGCAAGCGTGGCGGTCATTACCGTCATCACCTACCTCGTGGGGCTGGTGGGCAAGGCCAGCAGCATGAACGACAAGTGGATCCCCATCCTGTGCGGGGTCTGCGGCGGTCTGCTGGGGGCTGTCAGCTACTATCTGGCACCCATCCCGGACTTCCCGGCGGGTGACCCCATCACCGCCATTGCCGTGGGCATCGTCAGCGGCCTGGCAGCCACCGGCATCAATCAGGCTGTCAAGCAGCTGAGCAAGGGGGAATAAGCCATGGGCAAGCGCATTACTGCCGCATATCCCATCGCCAAGGCGGGAGGTATCCCCATCAACACCAGCATCCCGGCCAGCAAGGAGACCTATGACCGGCTGGGCGGGCGGGACGTGGCCTTTGTGGTGCTGCACTACACGGGCAACGTCAGCGACACCGCCGAGGCCAACTGCAAGTATTTCGCAGGCGGAGACCGGGAGGCCAGCGCACACTACTTCGTGGACGAGGACAGCATTTACCAGTCCGTACCGGCCTGTGACCGGGCATGGGCGGTAGGCTCTTCTGATCCGGTACATCCCCTCTGCCGCAACACCAACAGTATCTCCATCGAGATGTGCTGCTCCGGGAGCTACCATGTTTCCGAGCGCACCAAGGCCAACGCTGCGGCGCTGACGGCGGAGCTGTGCAAGCTGCTGGGCATCTCCGGCGTGGACACCTACGTCCTGCGGCACTACGATGTGACCGGGAAGTCCTGCCCCCGGCAGATGGCAGGGAAGAACAATGCGGAGTGGGAGGCATTCAAGGCCAACGTCAAGGCGCTGCTGAACGAGCGGCCCAAGCCCGCACCCGCACCGACGACGAAGGAGGAGACGATCAACATGGAACTGCGTATGCTGCGCCGTGGCATGGAGGGCAACGATGTCCGGGCCGCCATGCTGCTGATGAAGGACAAGGGCTATTACCCGGATGAAATCTGGAGCGGCGACAAGCTCTTTGGCCACAAGATGGAGGCCGGTCTGCGGAAGATGCAGGCTGACCACGACCTTGGCGTGGATGGCATCCTCGGTGCCGCCAGCTGGGGCTATCTGCTGGGGAAGTAACCACACCACATGGACGGCGGAGGGTGACCATGCGCCGCACCCTTCGCCCACGCATTGCGTCCGCACGTCCACGGCTGAGACCGTGCTATGGATCGTCAACGGAAAGCGGTCAGGGGATATATTGCCGGGATGGCTCCGTCTGAGGCGGGGACAGTCACCCTGACGGCTCAGAAGGACGGCGTGCCGATCATCGGGGCAACCGGCGCAGAGACTGTGGCGGCCAGCGGAACGGCGAACATCCATCTGACGGCCATTGTGCGAAATGCCTGTGGCTGCGACAGCTCCATCCTGTCTTTGCTGCTGGGCGGCGTGGCAGCGGTGGTATCCAACGTGGCGGTCACCGTCGTGAAACTGTGAGGGATGCGGCATGAAGAATAATATCGAGGAGTACAAGCGGAAGCTGGAGAAGGAACTGTGCGAGTACATGAAGCTTCCGGTTTCCGAGCGCTCCGCCTCCGCCGTGCGGGGCATGGCGGAGTGCTGGGCGAAGATCAACGAAATGGGCAAGTGCATGACGGCATCGGAGGACTTCCCGGAGAAGGATATCCAGCACTGGAACGACAGGATGGTCAACGAGGACGGCACCACCGGTGGACACTGGAGCGAGTACCAGACCACGCCTCTGGCTGCTGCGTTTGGCATTTCACCGGATCATGTGTCCGATGCGGAGTGGAACGTGACCATGAACATGATGTACTCGGACTACTGCATGGTGGCATCCAAGTACGGCGTTAACAATGCCGAGTTCTTCGCAGACATGGCACGGGCGTTCCTCTTCGACAAGGACGCAAAAGGACCCGGTGAGAAGCTGGCAGCATACTATCACAGTGTAGTGAAGAGCTAACCTTGTTAGTAATTTGTTAGTAACTGGAGAGAATCTGCGGAACGTTGTGCAACTTTATACGTGTAAATGTTGCCGAAAAGGTGCAATAATGCGTCAAAAGCTGCGTAATGCTGAGTGAGTCGATGGAGAAATTTGCCTTTTAAGCAGGGTGTCCGGGGTTCGAATCCCCGACGGGGCACCAAGAAAAGCCTTGAAACGCAACAGCTTCAAGGCTTTTCTTTTTTTGCTCATTTCTTATTTGTTAGTAACGTGTTAGTAACAGCGTCCACAAGTGTCTGTGCGTCTATGTGCGTATATATGTTTGCGGTGGTGGAATAATCGGCGTGTCCGAGTATTTTTTGCAGCATTTCCGGTGGCAATCCCTCTTTTACCGCACGGGACGCATATGTATGGCGTGTGGCGTGGGGGGTCTTGCGCTCTATGCCCAGCCGCTCCAGCAGCGGGTAATAATCTCGCCTGCGGAAGTTCGCCGGGACTTTTTGCCCATCGTAGCCGGATAACAGCAGTTCCCCCGTTGCTTGCTTCGCAAAGTAGGCAAAATACTGCTTCCCCTCCGGGCGAATGGGGATGATGCGGTTTCTGCCTGCTTCGGTTTTCTCCCCGCCTACAACATAGTCTCCGTGATAGTCTGCCAGCGGCAAAGAAAACAGTTCCCCGATACGCATACCCGTTGCCAGCAGCATCAAGACGATTTTCGCCGCATCGCTGTTGTCTGATTCCAATTTACGGATATCTTCCTCCGTGAAGATGTCCTTTTCTTTTTTGATATTCTCCGGCAAGCGCACAAATTTTGCGAAATTTGTCGTGCAGATTTCCTCCCGGATGGCCCAGCTCGACATCTGCGTTATGAGCTGCTTGTACTTGTTCACGGTGGAATGGCTCTTGGTCATGTGTGGGTCAAGTACGGCCTGAAAGTCTGCGGTGCGGAGATCACGAAACTTTTTCCCGTGCAACGGCGTAAATATGCGGTAGGCGTTGTTATATGATTCTATCCCCTGCTTGCCGATCTCTTTGTAATGCTCTGCTTTCCACGCATCAAAGACTTCGGCAAAGGTCATATTGTACCGCTCGGTGAGAGACTGGCCGGAAAGGCGCTCCAAGGCATCCACAGCGTCTTTTTTGGTAGGGTAGTATCCCACGATGACCTTGTTCTTCGCAGCCACCCACGGGCGGCTCCTGCGGCCTTGCAAGCGGTAAACGGTGCCGGAGCCGTTGGGGCGCTTGGCGGATTTTCTGGGGATTTTGGTCTGGCGCTTGCCGCAGGCGGGGCAGAACAGGGCGCCCTGCGGCAGGGCTTCTCCGCATTTTATACAGTTCAAGCAGGAAAACCTCCTTTTCGACAAAATAAAAACAAAATGTCTGATATCATGGGGACGCAGGCACAGGCGGGGACGCCGGAATCCTGTGGAAAGCCCCGCCGCCCGGTGCGGGGGCGGCGGGGCTGGTTTTATTTGAAATAATAAACGGCACAGAAAGCTAAGCCAACCATGCGGTAAATTCTCGCTCGACTGACCGCACAATCTAAAGTATCTGCGCTGTACGACAAGCCTATCGCCGTATCTCGGCAATTTTTCAAATACTCCTTTTTATCCTCTGAGGAAGGAACTGGTTCAAAATTATATTTGCTCAATTTATATTTATTTTTCCCCATTTTTTGCGGGATGACCCGACCGGCAATGAAAGCGACGATCATCCCCACATCATACAAGATGTCCCATAGCTGCGAAGGCGGGGTACCGATCAAATAGTTTCGAATGCCATATCCCAGAAATCCCACGCATAAATACGCAAGGTTATGATCGAAATAGTCGAAAGCATCCTCTCGCCTTATATTAAATTCGGTGAGATAGGAACAGATCGTACCGTATACCTCGACATCCTCCTGATCCTGCACGTAAGACGACATATATTTTGTGGATATATGAATCTCCGGGAACTGGCGAGAGAAATTCCATGCGGCGATTCTTCTGTCTCCCACGTAGATGGCCGGATGCGAAAAAGCCATGAGCACACCCATTCCGCCGCACAGAATCATGATGTACACCAGAGTGAGCCAAGGCATGGGGATGCCTCCCTTTGAAAAAATTTTGATTTGTTGCACGTTTGGATGCAACAGGGAATACAACAAAGGCGGAAAAGAGGGACAAATAGCAGAAGCACTTTCTGCGAAAGGGGAAAAGTACATGAACGAAGAGAGAAAAAAGCAGCGGCAGGAGAGGGCGGCGGAGCAGTTCCGCCAGCTGACGGAGGAAAACCGGGAGAAGGTCAGGGATTACGTTGCGAATTTAATAAAAGAGCAATGTACTCCTGCGCCTTGAGTTTATTTTCCTCGGTGAGCCGGGCATAGCCGGGCAAGAGCTCGTCCAATGGGGCGGGCTCTTTTTTTGCATCCGGGGCGGTTTCGCCGGTGAGTTCCGTGACGGGTACACCGAGGGCCGTGGCTACGGCGGTAAGGCGCTCATAACTGGGGATGGAAGTATCCCATCGGCCAATGACACCGTTGCCGAATCCAAGCTGTTTTTCAAGCTTATAAATAGATGTGCCGTTCTTTTTACAAAGTTCTCTAATTTTGTTTACCATAAAGTTTTCTGAAAAAATTTTTGAGTAAACCCGAAATAATGCTTGACATTTAGGCAAACTCTAATATACTTAGACTTACAAGGGGCGCAAAAAACCAAGCCCCTCCCCAAGACGGGCCGACGGACGATAGCTGATTGTCATAACCGACTCTATTTTAGACTATCTTCTAATCTTTGTCAAGGGAAAGGTAAAGGAGGAAGGTGAAAATTTGATCTACGACAACGTGAAGCGGCTGTGCCGGGAGAACGGCACGAGTATCTTTCAGGTGGAGAGGGCCTGCGGCATCGGAAACGGCGTGATCGGCAAGTGGAAGCAGGAGACGCAGAATCCCTCGGTGGAGACGCTGAAGAAGCTGGCGGAGCACTTCGGCGTGACGCTGGACGAGCTGGTGAAGGACTCGGAGTAAAAAGGAGGAGGAAGGATGGTCAAGACGATGACGCTGGACGGCACGGCGGCGTACCTGCGGGAGCGGGGCGTGAGCATCGGCAACAAGACGGTGGCCGACGGCATCGAGCAGGGGGTGCTGCCATTCGGGGTATGCATCCGCAGCGAGAAGAGCCGTGTGTTTCTGATCTTCCGGCGGCAGGTGGATGAATGGCTGGCGGAGCGAGAGGAGGAGACGGAATGACGCTGACATGGGCGCTGGTGTATCTGGGAGCCGGGACGGCGGTTTACGGCTTCATGCGGCTGCTGGAGCGGCTGGAGAAATAAGGGAGTTGGTGGAGGCTTGAAGGACTGGAGCAGATGCCGGAAGTGCCGGTACGGAATGACCGGGCCGAACCGGATGTGGGACTGCAACTACGCAGAGATGGTGGGCAAGTGCAAGCCACGCCCCCTGTGGGACGAGGAGGGCAAGTGCCGGAGCTATCAGCCAAGGAGGCGGAGGAAGAAATGCGGGTATACCGCTACGTGACGAAGGACAGGTACCGGCTGCCGGTGGCGCAGGCGGACAGCATGGGAGAGCTGGCTGCGCTGATCGGGCGCAGCTATGGAACGGTTCGGCGGGCCATTGAGGCCGTGTACCGGGGGCAGAGGACAAGCGGCCCCTATGAATACGTAGATCTAAGCGACGAGGAGGAAGAAGAGGATGTATTTGTGCCAGTATTGCGGCGAGGTGTTTGACGAGCCGACGGTGGATGAGGAAAAGGACGTGGGATACCACGGACTGAGCTGCCCCCGGTGCGGCGAGGCGCTGGGGCCGCTTTCGGAGCTGGAGGCGAGGCCCTGCCCCCTTTGCAGCGGGTGGCGCTGGAAGAACGAGGCGGCCTGCGGGACGTGCCGGGAGGACACCCGGCGGCGGTTCCGGTGGCTGATGAAGGCGGGCTTCGGGCGGACGGAGATGGAGGTCATCGACCAGATGCTGGAGGGAAACAGCCTGATGGACGTGATCGGAGAGGACAAGAAGGAGGAGAAGGAGAAATGCTGAAGCCTTTTAACGAACTGGTGAAGTTGGATGTGCGGCCCCTGTGCGGTTTTCGGGACGCCAAGGACGAGCGAGGGAACACGGTGAAGGTTCCGTATCTGGGCTGGGCCAACTGCGTGAAGCTGCTGCACGAGAACGGAGCGGAGATCGTTTGGTACGCTCCCCGGCGCTGCCCGGAGACCAACAGCTACCTGTGGCCACAGGCCAAGGTGACCACCAGCAAGGGGAGAGTGACGGAGTGCTGGTTCGTGTCGGTGGAGATCCATATTGACGAGACCGTCTTTTCCTACGATATGCCGCTGCTGAATGGGTCTCTGGTGGTATACGAGGACACGCTGAACCAGCTGCGGATCAACAATGCGCTGGCCAGAGCCTTTGTCAAAGGCGTTGCGGTGCGGACGGGTCTGGGCTTTGACCTGTGGGCCGCCGGGGACGGCGACGACGGGGAGGAGGATCTGTCGAGGCACAGCATCTACGCCGTGAAGGAGCGGCTGGAGCGGCTGATCACCAGCAAGGAGCAGGGGGGACTTTCCCACCGGGATCTGCTGGCGCAGCTGGGCATCAACGACAAGCAGCTGGCCACCATGATGGGGTGGTTCGACAAGCTGGGGAGCCTTGAAAAGGCGGTGAGCCGACTGTGATCCACGACCACGACCGCAGCGGCTGGATCGGGGCCTCGGACACGTCCAAGGTCATGGGCCGGTGGGACACGGAGACCTTTCGGAAATGGTGGAGCGTGAAGCTGGGCATCCGGCAGGAGACCTTTACCACCCCGGCCATGCAGGCGGGGACGGCCTATGAGGGGAAGATTTTGGATGCGCTGGGCATCCGCACCAGAGACCGGCAGGTACGCATCCACGGGCTGCGGCTGCGGGTGAACTACGACGGAGAGGATGCCCGGCTCATCACGGAGGTCAAGACCCACAGCAAGGCGGAATTTCGGGTGAGCAAGGCATACTGGCAGCAGTGTCAGGTGGAGATGCTGGCAAGCGGCTGGGGGCTGCGGCGTCGGAAGGAGTGCCGCATTGCAGCCTACCGGATGACGGAGGCGGAACTTCAGAACTACTTCCTCCCCATCGACATGGGGCGCATGAGTTTCCATCCCATCCCCTATGACGAGGAATGGGTGGAGCGGGCGTATCTGCCGAGGCTGCGGTATTTGGCACAGTGCCTGAAAACGGGGCAATGGCCCAGAGAGGAGGCGGTGCAGCCATGACGGAGGTCAGCGTGCTGGAGGCCAAATGGATGCAGGACAATGCGGGAGACTGGCTGTGCCTGCGGGTGCCGACGGCGCTTTCCGCCATGGACGTGGTGGACGAGCTGCAGCCGGGGAAGGAGTACCGGGCGGTGCTGCGGCGGAAGGGCCGGAGCCTCGACGCCAACGCCTACTGCTGGGTGCTGATGGACAAGCTGGCGGCTCACTACGGGGCCACCAAGGAGGGCATCTATCAGGAGGAGATCCGGCAGATCGCCGGGGTCAGCGACATCGTATGTGTGCAGGAAAAGGCGGCGGACGAGCTGATGCGCCGGTGGAGCGGACGGGGGATTGGATGGATGGCAGAAAAGGCACCCAGCAAGCTCCACGGCTGCGTCAACGTGACGCTGTGGTACGGCTCCTCCACCTACGACACGGAACAGATGTCACGGCTCATCGACCGGGTGGTGGAGGACTGCCGGGAGGCGGGGATCGAGACCATGACCCCGCAGCAGCTGGCGGCGCTGAAATCCCAATGGGGGGAGGCGCAGCCCATTGGATGAGATAGAAATATGGCGACCTGTCCCCGATTATGAGGCAGTCTATGAGGTAAGTAATTTCGGGAGAGTTCGCTCTTTAACGAGAACAAGAATGGTAAATAACTCTCATGGCGGGGTTTCACCAAGAACCGACAGGGGGCGATTGTTGGCACTTGGAGATAACGGAAACGGATATGTATTTGTCCAGTTCCGTAGCAATGGAAAGCGAAGAAACTACTATGTGCATCGGCTCGTTGCAGAGGTTTTCATCGGAAAACCGGAGAATGGCGAGTTTGTCGTTGATCACCTTGACCATAACAGACGAAATAACTATGCGGGTAATTTGGAATGGGTCACGCAAAAAGAGAATATTCAAAGGTCAAGGGAGTTAATGCGCCACCCAAAGAAAAGATGCATGGTTTCATCCACCGGTGAAAAATACATTTCCCGCTACAAGGATGACTATCAGGTGAATATCGGGTGGGCAAATGTGTGTAAGCAGTTCAAAAAATTAGGGGATGCTGTTTCATACAGAAACGAGGTGATGAAAGGTGCCAGATGAGAGACGCTGTTTTTTATGCGGAAGAAATGGGTCGGGAGACCCATTAGACCGGCACCATTAGCCACATCTTCGGCGGGGCGTACCGCAAGAAGAGCGAGAAATACGGCCTTGTGGTGTATTTGTGCCACAGGAGGTGCCACATCTTCGCACCCAGCGCCGTACACCAGAGCGCAGGGCAGATGCAGCGCCTGAAGCGCTACGGCCAGTTAAAGGCCATGGAGGAGCAGCACTGGACGGAGGAGGACTTCCGGCGGGAGTTCGGGAAAAGCTATTTGTAAGGATCGTGGGAGGAACGGAGATGAAGCACCTCGGCGATATCACGAAAATCAACGGGGCAGAAATTGAGATCGTGGATGTTATCACGGGCGGATCGCCTTGTCAGGATTTGAGCATTGCAGGGAAACGCGCCGGATTGGCGGGCGCAAGAAGCGGATTGTTCATGGAGCAGGTCCGCATCGTAAAGGAGATGAGAGAGCATGACAGAGCGAACGGACGGACAGGTGACATGGTCAGACCTCGGTTTATGGTGTGGGAAAACGTGCCCGGAGCCTTCAGCAGCAACAAAGGGCGAGACTTCGCAGCAGTCCTCGAAGAGATCATCCGCATCGCAGAACCGGAAGCCCCCGATATTGAAG
>OLGI01000709.1_pt1 | contig 33120 bp, 29 predicted proteins | sample 1605221 | NCBI WGS metagenome assembly OLGI01 (sample SAMEA3888915, study PRJEB22519) | human gut metagenome | biome: human gut; feature: human-associated habitat; material: faeces | place: Denmark | collected 2010 | reverse complement strand
GCGAATAGCGAGCTATTTAAGGAAGATGATGACGAAGCTATGTATAAAAATCCATGTGAAATCCGACTCTGCGATTTAATCAGCGTTTCCTTAACCCTTGCATGATCCCGCCAAAAGTATATAGAAGGTGTGAAGGTGGCAGCCTTATCCCTCAACGCATGATATCGGCGGTGCGGATCAGCGTCCTCGCTTCCTCTTCTGTGATCGCTCTGCCATTCAAAACCTTTTCCGTCCACTTCAAAATCTGTTCGCAGCTGCTTTCCATTTTTTAAATCCTCCGACCGCATGGCCGGGTCTTGCCTTTGTCATACGTAATAGAAATATTCGTGTTTGACAATGGGAATATTTCTATGCATTTGTGCTGGTTATTGTGAAATCGGGACTGGAAATCAGACGTCTGATGTCTGATTTCCAGTCCCGATTCACTCTCAAAGCTTCGGTGTCGTCATGGAACGGCCGAGATCCTCCGTCATGCGGATATCTTCCTTCGGGTCACGGCCGCCTGTCGTCAGATAGCCGCCCACCATGATGCCGTTCAGCCCGCCAGTCAGTGCATACGCCTGCAGGCTTCGCAGGTTCACCTCACGGCCGCCTGCGGTGCGGATCAGTGCCTTCGGCAGGACGAAACGGAACATCGCAAACGTGCGGAGCACCTCCAGCGGCGACAGACGCTTATTCGTATAGAAAGGCGTCCCCTTCACCGGATTCAGGATATTCAGCGGTACCGAGTCGATATGCATTTCCTTCAGGTGGAAGGCCATCTCCACCCGCTGATCCAGAGACTCCCCGAGCCCGATGATCCCGCCGGAGCACACACGGATCCCTGCCGACTGCGCGGTATGGATGATATCCTCCTTATCCTCCATCGTATGCGTCGAGCAGATCTCTGGGAAATAGGAAGGCGACGTCTCGATATTGCAGTGGATGCGCGTGATGCCCGCCTCTTTCAGCTGGAGTGCCTGCTCCTTGGAAATCAGCCCCAGAGAGCAGCACACCTCGATGCCCACCTGCTCTCTGATCTTCTTCACGATATCGATGATCTCATCGAACTCATTCGGATTATCCTGGTTACGGCCGGAAGTCACCAAAGAGAAACGGACAGCGCCTGCTTCCTTCGCCTTCTTCGCTGCCGCCAGGATCTCCTCCTCCGGCAGAAGACGGTACACCTTTGCGCCCGTGTGATACCAGCCCGACTGCGCGCAGAACTTGCAATTTTCCTGGCAATGCCCGCTTCTTGCATTGATGATCGCACAGAAATCCACCGCATTTCCATTGAACTTCTGGCGAATCTTATCGGCCATCGCAAGCAGCAGCATGGTATCCTCATCCTTCGTGCGAATGAGACTCTTCGCTTCCTCCTGCGTGATCTCACCCCCATCCATGACCTTCTCCGCCAATCTGATGATCTCTGCACAAGCACTTTCCATGATGATTCTCCCTTTCCTTCATTCCTTCGGGTCACTCGCCCCTTTGAATTGTTACCTTGTAGGTAAGTATAAAATAAACAATCAAATGTGTCAATCAAGAAAATAATTGCAGTTGACAATGAAGAGGGGGGAAGCGGGTTCTATAGGTTCAGAGGGTTCAAAGGGGAAGGAGGCGGCTTCGCCGCTTTTTAGCGGGTGCTGTCCTCGTATCGTCAGCCTTCCCCTCTAGGGGAAGGTGCCCCGAAGGGGCGGATAGGGCACCAGCGGTATGAAAGACAGATGAGGAAAGCGGAGAAGTGCGTGGCATATGTGGGGGAAGCGCGAGAGCCTGACCGCGAATGACAACGATTGAATCAGTGCTTCCTTAAAAATCATTCGCGCCCCTTCCTCTGGAAGGGGCAGACGAGCGAAGCGAGGCGGGGTTGGTTTCCCTGAATGTGGGAGTACCGTTTCACGCGACCAACCTCCGCCCCTTCGGGGCACCTCCTTCCAAAGGAAGGAGGGAGAAAAAAAGGGCTGATGTCTTCCGATCTCCCAGTCCCTAGCCCCCATACACCACAAAACCCCTGACCGGAAAATTTCCGATCAGGGGCTTTCTATGCGATCACATCAGCGTCTCTCAAAAGACATTAGTCGATCGTGATCTGACGCGATGGTTCTGCCTTCTTTTCTTCTTCCTTCGGCAGTGTGATGGTCAGGATGCCATCCTTCAGTGCCGCTTTGATGCCTTCCTCCTTGATGCCTTTCACCGTGAACTGACGGCTGAAGGAGACAGAAGCACGTTCGCGGCGGATGTAGTGATGCTCTTTATCATCGGCATCCTTCTTGTCTTCCTTCTTTGCACCCAGAGACAGGATCCCATTTTCATAAGAAATATGGATCTCTTCCTTCTTGAACCCCGGCATATCGCAAGTGATCTCGTAATGATCCTTCTTATCCTCAATATCGACCTTCGGGACAGCGGTGTAATCCTGATACACCGTCGGCATATCATCATCAAAGAAGTGATCCAGAACCGTATTGCCAAACAGACCATCAAATGGAATCAAACTACGCATATCAAAGACCTCTTTCTTTTTATAATTTTCTTCAGGAGCCCTTTCGGTTCTCCCTTGAACAACTATAGTATAGCACTTTTAGCACTCATGTCAATAGAGTGCTAAGCTATTTTTGATTATTTGATTTAAGAGAATGAAAATGCGTGCTTCGATGATCCTTAGCTGGTGCTATCCTCGTATCGTCAGCCTTCCCTATGGGAAGATGCCCCAAAGGGGCGGATAGGAGAGGGGCGGCAGGAAAGACAGATGAGGAAAGCGGAGAGGTGCGTGGCACATGTGGGAAAAGCGTGAGTCCCTGACCGCAAATGACAAAGTTTTCTCGCCTCACTCGAAATGACATGCGTGAGGGATGGATAGCTTCACATTGGTTTTCAAACCGCCGCGAGGATCCATCCTGCGCCTTTGGCGCGCCCCTTCTCTAAACAATCACGCCTTGCGGCACCACTGTAAACGAAAACGGATTTCTGCTATCATTAGGGTGGAGACGACGACATAGTTCGTTCCCCATTGGGCGCTTAAGCCCGCTCTCCAAACTGTTCTGGTCTCCTTTATTGAACCACATTTTATCTAGGGCACATGCCCCATAAAGGATGTATAGTAAAGTAAGCTTACTATGGGAGACCCGTCGTACTTTTTACCCGGAGGTATATCATGGATACAATGTACGAACGTTGCTGTGGGTTGGATATTCACAAAAAGACTATTGAGGCCTGCTTTCGTAGTGGCAAAAAGAAGACCCATATGTCTTTTGGCACCACAAGTGCGGAACTTCGTAAGCTGACTATGTGGCTTGTGGAGAATGACTGCCAGAGTGTTGCGATGGAAAGTACCGGCTCTTACTGGAAGCCAATCTTTAACATTTTGGAGCTATCTGGCACTGACATGAAAATTATTGTTGTTAATGCAAGACACATGAAGAATGTTCCTGGTCGCAAAACAGATGTAAATGATGCAGAATGGATTGCTGAATTACTTCAGTATGGGCTACTCCGTCCCAGCTTTATCCCAGACCGTGAACAGAGAGAGTTGCGTGAACTATCCAGGTATAGAAAAAGTCTCGTAGAGGAGCGTGCCCGTGAAATTAACCGTCTTCAGAAAATGCTCGAAGGTGGCAACATCAAGTTGACCAGCGTGGTTTCAGAAGTCACTGGTTACAGTTCCAGAAGATTGCTGGATCGACTGCTTCGCAGCGATGAACCTATGACGGAAGATGTAATTTCCGGACTGGTTCATACAAGCCTAGCTGGTAAATCGAAAGAACTGGAAATTGCTCTGGATGGCCTGCTGTCTGAACTCCAGAAAGAGCTTCTGATCAAGGTATTGGATCACATCGACGATATGAGCAAACGTATCGCTGATCTGGACGACTTTTGCCGAAAGCAGATGAAAAAGTATGAAGATGCTCTTGACAAGCTGGATGAAATTCCAGGCATTGCGCGCCGCACCGCTGAAACAATCCTCATTGAAACCGGATTAGATATGTCGAGGTTTCCCACTGCAAAGCATTTTGCTCGCTGGGCGGGACTGGCACCGGGAAATAATGAAAGCGCAGGCAAGAGAAGCAGCGGCAGAACAACGAAGGGAAATCCAACACTTAAGAGTACGCTGATACAAAGTGCGAAGGTGGCTGCTCGCAAAAAGGACTCATTCTTTAAAGCCCGGTATCAAAAGATAGCGGCGAGGCGAGGTGCCAACCGCGCTAGTGTGGCTGTAGCTCATTCCATGCTTATTGCAATCTATCATATTCTCAAGTCCGGTGAAAGGTTTAAAGACCTTGGAGAAGATTATTACAACCAGTTCAATAAAGAAAAGAAGAAAAAATACTACTTGAAAAAACTGACAAAGCTGGGAGTGAATTTGAAGGAAGCCACACTTTCGATTTCGATTCAGACGGCTACATAGCGCTCATAAGTTTTTAATGGGAAGTTATAGAGGGGAGCTTTTTGCGCCATTTTTCAATCACGAGATGTTTTCATAGTAAAGCCTTCCCCTCGAGGGGAAGGTGGCGAGCGAAGCGAGCTGGATAGGGTACTAGCGGCATGAAAGAGAGTGGGAGATCGTCTCAAGCAGGCGATATACGAGCACCCGAGCACCGCTGCGCGGTCCCCTTTCCCCAATGGGGAAGGCAAAGAGGAGGCGGCTTCGCCGCCCCAAAAGGAAGCCAACCCCACCTCGCTGCGCTCGGCAGCCCCTTCCTTTGGAAGGGGCTCGCGTGGACACTCCCTCCTTCCTATGGAAGGAGGTGCCCCGAAGGGGCGGAGGTTGGATGGGGGAAGCGGGATGAAAAAGATCGGGAAAGATCGTCACAAGTGCGCCATTTGCGAGAGTGCTGCTGTCCCCGGCAAACAAAGCCTTCCCCTCGAGGGGGCGGAATCCGTCACGACCGATTGCCTGTCTTGTGACGATTTCATATAATAAAGAAAAACGTACAGAAGTGAGGAAAAGACGATGAAACTGCAATATGGCAATACCTGGTGGGGAAGCGAGTGGCTGAAAGCGCTCGAGGAGGCGGACCATGCGAACCGCCTGCCGCGCGGGCGGGTGTATGCCCGAGGCGGTGCGGTCATTTCCATGCACCGTGAGGGGGAGACGCTGACTGCGAAGGTGCAGGGGACGCGGCGCACGCCCTACCATGTCACGCTGACGCTCCCTCCTTTTCCGGAAAACAAAGTCCAGGCCTTTCTGGATGATGTATCGCGCCATCCTTCAATCGTGACGAAGCTCCTGCATAGAGAACTGTCTCCGGCGGTCATGGAGCTTGCGGAAAAGGCAGGTCTTTCCCTATTCCCCTCCTCGATGAATGATATCGAGATGCATTGCAGCTGTCCCGACTGGGCGCACCTCTGCAAGCACATCGCGGCCGTCATCTATGAGGTGAGCCGTGCCATCGACAATGATCCCTTCCAGGTCTTTTCCCTGCATGGCGTGTCGCTTGTGAGCGAGCTAAAGAAGCGGCATGTGACGATCACAAATGAGATGTCTGCCAAGATCCCGCGCTGGGATGACCTTGTGAAAGGGGAACTGGTCAAGGATATGGCACTTCCCATGGTAGAGGAAACGGCGGAAATTCCAGATTTCACGAAGATCAAAAGTCTCTTTTCCTTGTGGATGCGTGTGCTTCCCGCTTCGCCCGCCTTCTACGGGCGAGGCAGCTTTGGCCACGTCTATGAAAAGACCATGACGGGCGTCAGAAAGATCGCAGAGAAAGCGCTCTTTGATTCGTCAGCCGTTTACGTCGTGGGCGGAGGGAAAGACAGTCTGGAGCTTGCCTCCGTTTCTTCCGTGCATCTCGTGATCGAAGGGCTCTCCGAGGGGAAGCTCTATACAGATCGCGGCGACTGGTGGCCGATGAGCCGTTTCCTCGCTGCTCTTCTCGATATGACGGAAGAGGAAGCGGCGGACAGCTCTTACACCGTGCGTGCCTTCCGCGAGGTGGTGCTGCTCGCTATACACCTTCTCCGGACAGGGAATGCCATCCCCGAGCTGGTGCGTGTGGATGAGAATGTGCTCTCCATCCGCTGGATGCCGACCGAGCAGGACGCAGGCACGGCGGAAGCCATGGGGATCCTCTCGAAATGGGTGACCACTTCCATGGTAGAAATCGCGCGATACAGAGAGAAGAGATGCTTTGCCAGAGAGCCTGCCGAGGCGGCACTGTCGCTTTTCCTCACGCACTTGATGCAAAACATGGCGAAGAAAAATTTCGCAGACGACCCCATCTATGATCTTTTCTTCATGGGGGAGCCTCTGATGGCGCGAGAAGGAAGGCCGCACCCCGAGGCTGACGGCATCGCATCCTGGCTATCCTATTTCCACCTGAGCGCCGCCCGTTGGCAGCCTGTGCTTCTCGTGTCAGATGATCCGAAAACAAAAGCCTTTCGCCTGGATCTCTCCGTCGTAGACAGTGAGGACAGCGAAGGGGACGCAGTGCCGCTCGCAGATGTCTTCACGAAGGATGACTATGATGCCTGCCGCTACCAGATTTTAAAGGATATGGACCTGCTTTCTTCCCTCGTGACCGGCATGGAAGACTACATGGACAGCGAAGGAAGGACACCAATCTCCTTCACGGCGGAAACCTTTGCCCCCTTCCTTTTGGAAGCCATCCCAGCCATGCGTCTTCTGGGCGCACGCGTCATCCTGCCGAAGTCCTTGCAGCACCTCATCCGTCCGAAGAAGACACTCCGCCTCAAAAAGAAAGAAGAGGGAGCAACGCATGCACCGTCCCTGCTCTCTTTGGAAGACATGCTCGACTTCGACTGGCAGATCGCCCTGGGAGACGAGCGGATGTCTCCGGAAGATTTTGAAAAACTATCCGTCAAAGCAGGCTCTCTCATCGCATTCAAGGGACAATACCTCTACGTGACCGAAGCAGATCTGAAAAAGCTCGAAAAAATGTGGCAGCGTCCCGCCTCCCTCAAGAGGGAAGAGCTCCTCCGCATCGCTCTCGAGGGCAGCTATGAAGGCACGGAGATCACCATGACGAGCGAGGTGAAGCGACTGCTCTCCTCCATGAAAGAGGGTGAGCCAGTCGCGCTGCCGGAAAATGTATGTGCGACACTTCGCCCCTACCAGAAGCGCGGCTATGCGTGGCTTTACAACAACAGCCGCCTCGGCTTCGGCAGCATCCTAGCTGATGATATGGGCCTTGGAAAGACCCTTCAGGTCATCACCTTCCTCGAAAAGCTCCGCGAAGAGGGGCGCCTTGCCAAGAAGAAAGCGCTCATCGTCGTGCCGACGAGCCTTCTCTCTAACTGGCAGGAAGAGATCGCCCGTTTCGCACCTCTCCTCACCGTTTTCCTCTACTACGGCGCCAAGCGCGACCTCGCTGATTTCCATGGGGACATCCTTCTTACCACCTATGGACTCCTTCGAAGCGACCAGGAGCTTCTCAAAAAGAAGAAATGGGAAGTCTTCATCATCGACGAAGCGCAGAACATCAAGAACCCCGATACCGCCCAGAGCCGCGCCGTCCGCGGCATGAAAGCACCCATCCGCATCGCCATCTCCGGCACCCCCGTCGAGAACAGCCTCAAAGAATTCTGGTCCATCATGGAATTTACCAACAAAGGCTACCTCGGCAGTGCAAAGACCTTCCAGACCCGCTATGCGAATCCCATCCAGTACGAGCAGGACAGAAAAGCAGCCGAACGCTTCAAAAGCATCACCGCGCCCATGCTCCTGCGCCGCCTCAAGACAGACAAGACCATCATCAGCGACCTTCCGGATAAGCTCGAGCAGGACGAGTACACCCTTCTCACCCCCGCGCAGGCCGCCTTGTATCACCAGACCGTCGAAGAGAGCCTCCGCGTCATCAGCGAGCAGAAGGACGGAGACAAAGCCTCCCTCTTCAAGCGCCAGGGCCTCGTCCTGCAGATGATCCTCGCCCTGAAGGAGATCTGCAACCATCCCGCCCTCTTCACCAAAGAGGACAACTGGAATCCCGCCCTCTCCGGCAAAGCTGAGCGCCTCTTAGACCTCGCAGAAAGCATCCAGGCCAGCCGTGAAAAGGCCCTGATCTTCACCCAGTTCAAGAGCATGGGCGACAAGCTGGCAGATCTCCTCGAGAGCAGGTTGGGAGAGCGTCCGATGTTCCTCCACGGCGGCTGCTCCCTCCGGGAGAGAAAAGACATGGTGGACCGCTTCCAGACAGACCCGAAGGCGAGATTCTTCATCCTCTCCCTGAAAGCCGCCGGCACCGGCCTCAACCTCACCGCCGCCTCCCATGTCATCCACTACGACCTCTGGTGGAATCCCGCTGTAGAGTCTCAGGCGACAGACCGCGCCTACCGCATCGGACAGAAGAACAACGTCCTCGTCCACCGTTTCATCACCAAGAACACCTTCGAAGAAAAGATCAATGAGATCATCCAAAAGAAAAGATCCCTCGCCGACATGACCGTCTCCGTCGGCGAAAGCTGGATAGGAAATATGACGGATGATGAGCTTTCCAAGATATTCCGATGAGAGGCTAAGAGACATTAGACGTCAGAGGTCAGAAGTCAGAGGGCGGAGATCAGAAATCTGAAGTCTGAAATCTGGAGTCTGAAGTCTGAAGTCTGGAGCCTGAAATCTGAACTCTAACGTCTCCAAGTCTTTAAGTCCCACATACATAAAAAGAGCATGCCGACTAAATGCAGCATGCTCTTTTTATGTATCATCATAATGATACCGGCAGGCAATAATGATGATCTGATCCATTTCCAAAGCATAGATTAACCGGTCCTTTTGATTGATCCGGCGGCTCCAGAAACCAGATAAATCCCCTGTCAGCGGTTCGGGCTTTCCGATGCCCTCATTACCATTTCTCTCGATATCTTTCAAAAGCGTATTGATTTTAAGCAGCGTCTTCCGGTCCTCCGTTTGCCAGTACAGGTAGTCTTCCCAGCCAATATCCGTGAATGCTTTATTCATCTTCAATCAAGTCTCTCTTTTTACACTGCCCCGCCTTGGCTTGTGCGATACTGGTGAGAAGCCTGTCGTAGTTTTTCTTCGAAGCCCGCACATACAGGTTTTCCATCAGATTGTTATACGACTCCTCTGACAGTACGACCACATTCCGGTTGTCCTTGCGTGTGACGATAAGCGTTTCCATATCATCGCAGCAAGCATCGAAAGCATATTTCATATGGCTGCGGAGCGTGGAGTAATTCATGGCAATCATGTCAGTCCCATCCTTTCTTGTACCATTTTCTGTACTTATTATAGAAAGAAATCAGATTTTTAGCAAGCAGAGGGACTAAGAGACTAAGAGGCTAAGAAACTGAGAAACTAGGAGATTGAGAGACGTTAGACATCAGATATCAGGAGTCAGATGTCTCGGCATCTTTCATCGACAAATATTTGCAGACCGGCGGCTTTCTTTCTACGTTTATAACAAAATATGATATAATATGAGCGTAAAAATGCCACAGGGAAAATGACAAACCGAGCGCTTCTTTACTGAATTTTCGTAAACGAAAAATTTTTCGGGTGGGGTAACAATGAACCCAACCCCTTTTTTAGACCAGGAGACTAAAAGACTAGAAGTTAGACGTCAGAACTCAGACGTCAGATATTAGAAATCTGATATTTGACATCTGAAATCTGACATCTGAAGTCTAAAGCCTAAAGTCTAACGTCTCCAACTTTATCAGCCCTCAAGTCTCGAAAGGATCACCTACATGAACTATCGCCGTATGATCGTCTGGCAAAAGGCTATGCAGCTCATAGACATGACATATGACGTAGTCTGGCGATTGCCATCGGAAGAACTTTATGCCCTTTCCTCACAAATGAGAAGAGCCGTCGTCTCCATTGCTTCGAACATTGCAGAAGGAGCCGGACGAGGGACAGATAAAGATCTAAGACATTTCATGACTATTGCACGCGGCTCAGCCACTGAGTTAGAGACACAGTTTTTGATATGTTTGAGACTGCACTATATGTCGGCAGAAGAGATTCGCCCGTGCATGCTGCTTTTGGATGAAATTCGGCGCATGCTGACAATACTGAGCATTCGCGGAAAAGCCTGAGCAGAAGTCAGACATCAGAGATCAGACATCAAAAGTCTGAAGTCCGACATCTGACATCTGAAGTCTGCCATCTTCAAAAAAACACGAAGGATAAACCACCACATGAACAACCCTAAATACCACCATTCCATTTCCTGCGCATCCGGCGCCGCATTTTTCTACCTCATCGGCGACTACATCGCCCTCGTCCTGGCGGGGATACTTTCCCTTGCCATTCGAAACCTCCTGATCACCCACACCACCTATCACATCGCCCCCATCTACCAATATTTCTGGGTACCGCTGGTCTACATGGCCTTTATCCTCTATGAGGGACTCTATGGGAAGCGCATGCTCATCTACCAGATGATGAAAAAATTGTTTCGGGCTTCCCTGGGTGGCACCGTCTTCTCCATCATCCTCATGTTCCTGGTGCAGGTGGCAGGGGACGTATCCCGTTTCTACGTCATCCTCTACACCGCGATCTCCTTTGCCCTGCTCTGCCTTTTCCGTGTCATTCTGGCGAAAGGGATGAAGAAATCGAAAGCCTTCCAGATCCCCATCCTCATCGTCGGGGCAGGAAAGACCGGCGAAGCCATGGCACGCCAGATACAGAATGATACCGGCATGCGCTACCGCATCGTCGGATTCCTCGAAGACCATGAACCCTACGACAAGTCCTGCACCATCCTTGGCGGATTTGGTGACATGGAGCGCGTCATTTGTGATACCGGCGTCCAGCACGTCATCATTGCCGCCCCCGGAATCCCGCAGACACAACTCTCTTCTCTCATCTATCAGGCACAGACCCTCGTGAGGAATGTAGGCGTCGTGCCGAACCTTGTCGCCGTCCCCATGTCGAATGTGACCGCCGAGTCCTTCTTCGATGCGAAGATCATGGTGCTGCAGATCCGGAATAACTTCGCTCGCACATCGAATCAGATCGCCAAGCGCCTCTTCGACCTCGCCGCCACCATCTGCGGCGGCCTTCTGATCTTGCCGATCCTTCTCCTCATCGCAGCATGGGTCTATCACGACTCTCCGGGACCGGTCATCTTCAAGCATCGCCGTGTCGGCAAAGACGGGAAAGAATTCAACTGCTACAAATTCCGCTCCATGTGTACGAATTCACAGGAAGTCTTAGACCACCTCCTCGCGACCGATCCGGCGGCGAAAGAAGAATGGGATAGAGAATTCAAACTGAAGAATGATCCCCGCATCACAAAGAGCGGTGCCTTCCTTAGAAAGACCAGCCTCGATGAGCTGCCTCAGCTCCTGAATGTCCTCAAAGGTGAGATGAGCCTCGTCGGTCCCCGTCCCATCATCCAGAAGGAAGTCCCGCGGTATGGGAAATATATCAAGGAGTACTACTCCGTCCTCCCCGGCATTACCGGTATGTGGCAGACCAGTGGACGCAGCGACATCGACTACCCCGAGCGCGTACAGATGGACAGCTGGTACGTGCATAACTGGAGCGTCTGGCTGGATCTCGTGCTCCTCTGGCGCACCATTGCGGTTGTCCTGAGCCATAAAGGGGCGTATTGAGGGCTTTGAGACTATATAAGACTTTGAGACTATATAAGACTTTGAGACTATATAAGACTTTGAGACTTGAAGACGTTAGACGGCAGATATTAGATTCCAGATATCAGAAATCTGAAATCAGACGTCGGATGTTAGAAGTCTAAAGTCTGAAGCCTGATATCTGAAGCCTGATATCTGAAGTCTCCAAGTCTCCATTTCTGATACCCAATCCCAAAACTAAAGCAGAAAGTAGAGAAATCCTATGAAAGAACCCATTCGCATACTTCAGGTCATCGTCATCGCCGGCGGCGGGGTAGAAGCTGTTATTATGAACTACTACGAGCACATTGATCGCAGCAAAGTCCAGTTTCCCGTTTGAGCAAATGTTTTGCAGAAGACGATACGGCAGTTGCGGGTACACAAGCAGTGCTTTTTTCTCGAACGGATTAGCATAGATGCTTTTTTCTGTATCCTGAATAGGAGATATGTGCATGACTGAGTATTATCAAAAATCAAAAAAATCAGATTGTGTCTTGATTATTCCTATCTATCACCCTGACCGGAAATGGAATGAATGCCTACGAATGCTCAAGAAGCAGAAAGATGTTCATTTTGATGTATATATTGTCGATTCGGGATCCGATATGAAAACCTATAAAAAAGATCTAGCTGGATTGTCCTATGAGATGGTAAAAACAACACCTGATCAATTCAATCACGGTCGTACACGGCAAGAAGCGGCAGAAGCCTGTGCTGACTATCCCTTTCTGGTTTACATGACCCAGGATGCTATCCCAGCTGATGAGTACACCATCCGGAACTTATTGGATGCCTTTGATGACACCAAGGTGGGTTGTGCTTACGGCAGGCAGCTACCACACAAAGATGCCACCGTATTGGCGGCTCGTGCGAGGGCTTTCAACTATCCGGCGGAGAGCCGAGTAAAGAAACTTGAGGATGCATCGCAGCTCGGGATCAAAGTTCCGTTTATTTCAGATACTTTTGCGGCCTATCGTCCAGAAGCGCTGCGGCAGGTTGGTGGCTTCCCTTCAGATGTCATATTGGGGGAAGATAACTATGTGGCGGCGAAGATGGTACTTGCCGGCTGGTACAACGCGTATTGTGCGGAAGCGAAGGTGTATCATTCTCACAATTACACGATCCTGCAGGAGTTTCGGCGGTATTTTGATACTGGAGCTTTTCATGCTATGGAGCCATGGATCCGTGGCTCCTTTGGACAGGCGGAAGGAGAAGGCGTTCGTTTCGTCCTGGCAGAATTGGTGTATCTCATGAAGCATAAGCCTCTTCTGGTGCCATCGACATTTTTGCGTGATGGGTGCAAGTTCCTCGGTTACAAGCTGGGGATGAATTATCGACGGCTTCCTGTTTCAGTTAGAAGAAAGTGTAGTATGACGAAGAGGTATTGGAAGTAAATATTATGAATCAGATAACCGTGGTGATGGCTTTGTATAAGCCAAATCTGAAATGGCTTCAGGAAGAATTGGAGTCTATAGAAAAGCAGACATATAGAAAGTTTGAGATTTTAGCGTGGAATGACTGTCCAGAAGATATCTATGACTACAATTCATTTTTTAGAAAATGTATGCCGTCGATACCATTTCAGCTTTTTCAGGGGCAAGAAAATATGGGATCAAATGGCGTGTTTGCAACCTTGACTGCAAAGGTGAAGACACCCTTTATTGCTTACTGTGATCAAGATGATATTTGGGAAGCAGACAAATTGGAGGTACTTCTGCATATTATAGAAGAAAAAGATGCAGCTTTAGTTTGCAGTGATATGAAGGTAATTGATGGCGATTCAAAGGTTACTGCATCATGTATTGCACAAGTTCGTCCCAGACATATTTTTTATCCCGGGCCCCATGCCCTTGAGCATCTGCTGGCAAAAAATTTTGTGACGGGTTGTACCATGTTAATGAAAACGGCAGTTGCGCAGGACGCTTTACCCTTTCCGAAGTCAGTCTTTCACGACTGGTGGCTTGCGGTATATGCAGCAATCGTAGGGAATGTAGTAATGACGGATAAACCGTTGATGCGGTATCGGATTTATGGTGGAAATCAATCCGCTGTACTTAAAGGTGTTATCGACAAAGAATCATATTTCAGACAGAGAATCTTGCCACAGTATGAATTTATCCAAAATGTAGCAAAGCGCTTTCCCTCAAATTTTCAAGTGGAGAAGGCGCTACAATGGGCATCTGCACGAAAGTGTTATTTCGAACATGCCAATCTGAAAGATGCAAGAGTTATACTTTCAGAGAGAAAAAATAATAAATGGACGACATGCTTAGAATTATTGCTGCCACTTATTCCAGAATTTATGTTTGCTAAGATTTTAAGGGGGGAAAAAGAACGGGCGTTTGTGATCCGACGTTACTGGAAGGCGGAGGTACCAGCCTCTTTTAGTTTGATCGTGGCGACGTATGGGAGAGAAAAAGAAGTCGATTTATTTTTGGACAGCATCCAGAAGCAACGATATGATCTGAACAGGATTGAAGTTATTCTGGTGGATCAAAATGATGAAATTGACTTAGCGCCTATTGTAAACAAGCACAAATCGGTTTTACATATCAAGCATATTCATTCAACTCGCAAAGGAACTTCTTATAACCGAAATCTCGGAATAAAAAATGCAAGCGGAGAAATAATAGCGTTTCCTGACGATGATTGTATGTACTACGAAGATACATTGCAAAATGTCTGCCTGAGTTTTATGCGATTTGATAGTGCAGATTGTCTTTTAGGCAGAATTTATGCAAGGAGGGAGAAAGAGAACCGCATTCGCCCATGGAAGAGGAAGTCTTTTAAGATTAACTGGTGGAATTTCTTTAGAAATTATTCAGAAATTGTCATGTTTATTCGTAAAAATGCGGTAGATTTCTTTTCTGAAGATTTTGGGCCGAATGCGAAATGGGGATCTTGTGAAGGTGTTGACTTTGTCGCGAATTTGCTGACAAAAGGAGAAAACATCTGGTATACACCTGGATTTGACGTATGGCATCCAAAGCAGAATATACAAGAGTTTTCCCTTTCAAAAGCCCGCTTCTATGGGTTGGGATTTGGTGCATTTTGTCGAAAGCATGTAAATTTTCCCATTTTATTGTTGCTTTTTGAAGCGCTCATTTATCATTTTCTTTATGGCATTTTAGCTTTACTCAAAGGGAATTTAGCTGGTGCAAAGAATAGATGCGCCTGTGTAGTTTCTCGTATTGAAGGATTTTTCAATTTCACATGAACATGAAAGAGAAAAATCAAGCGAATTGCTCAGGAGAACATAGACAAATGATGTATAGCAAGGGAAAAAGAAAATCGGCGGATGTGTCTATCATTATTCCTGTTTATAATTCGGGGGAAGAAGCGTATCGTGCAGTAAAGTCTGTAGCTCTGCAGACACTGCTGCCGCAGGAAGTGATTCTTATCGATGATTGCAGTCCCAAAAAAACAGGAGACGGAACAATGGATGCAAACAATTAAAAGGAAATTTTCCTCATGCTTCGATGTGACTGTGATACAGCAAAACTGAATGAAGGACCGGGAAGTGCGAGAAATGCAGGATGGGATAAAGCCAGGTGTCAGTATATTGCTTTTTTAGACAGTGATGATGTGTGGCATCCTCAAAAGCTGGAATGTCAGTATAGATATATGGAAGAGCATCCTTACGTTTGGCTGTCCTGCCATCATATGAAAGTTATTCAAGATGAAAATGCGTTTGACAGGGAAATGGTGAGTACAGACTCACTGAAAATCAATAATCCGATACGATATTTATTCAAGCATTATGCCAAAGGCGGAACGCCATCCGTCATGATTAAAAATACAGATAAGATTCGATTTCAGAAAGGGAAACGTTATTCGGAAAACTATCTGGTCTGGCTTCAATATTGCTTTACTCATGAAGCTCTGCTGATAGATACGTGCTTGGCTGCGAGTTTCAAAGACTTCTATGGGGCTGGCGGATTGAGTGCTAACCTATGGAGAATAGAAAAAGGAGAACTCGATACATTAGCTGTAATTCGAAGAATGCAATATATCGGTTTTCCCATATGGATTGCCGCTTCAATGTTTTCCTTACTAAAGTTTGTGCGAAGAGTCGTTATAACACGAGCCCGATAAATGAGAAAAGGATAGAACCATGCATTTATTTGAAATGTTAAAAGACATATATTGGAAGACTCCCGGCCTGTCAGACCGGCAGAGAGAACAGATCTTCTATTACATTAAAGGCAAAATTCGAGGGGAAGTGAAAGGCCAGCGAGATACGGGTATATATGGTCAGTATGTCAAGGACTTACTTCAGATGCAAAGTTTGAACAACAACTTTTCCATTCAGCATCCGACAAAACCGCTGATTGAGCGAAATGATGGTGATCCGAAACTGATTGCCTATTACCTGCCTCAATACTATCCTGACCCGCATAATGATGTCTGGTGGGGAAAGGGTTCGACGGAATGGACGAATGTATCGAAATCTGTCCCACAGTATGTGGGACAGTACCAGCCTAGGCTTCCCGGAGAGCTCGGATTCTATGATTTGAGACTCAGTGAAAATATCCATCGACAGGTCGAGCTTGCCCGATTCTATGGTGTCTATGGATTCTCTTTTTATTACTATTGGTTTAATGGAGAGCGATTGCTTGATTTGCCTTTCGATAAGTTTGTAAATGATGAGTCGATTCAGTTTCCTTTCAATATCTGCTGGGTGAATGAGAGCTGGACGAAGCAGTGGGAAGGTTCTTCCAATATTCCACTGATGGTGCAGGATGATTCAGTAGATAGCTATCAAAATTTCATCAAATCATGCACGTCGCTATTCCAGCGAGAAAATTATATCAAAATCAAAGGGAAGCCGGTTTTATCAGTCTATCGTCCTTTGAACATGCCGAAATCGCAAGCGGTCATTGATTTTTGGCGGGAATATGTAAAAAAAGAGACGGGTTTGGACATGTACTTGATTGGTTGTATTCGAACTGACAGCCAGGAGGATTATTACGCTGACTATAAGGCGATGGGATTTGATGCTTGTAGTGAATTTGCTCCGGGGCCGCAGCTACCGTACATGAATGTCATCACAAATAAAAAGCAGTTTGTCTGTGATAAGTTTTTAGGAAAAGTCTATGACTACGAGGGGTTTGTAGAAGAAAAGGGATATTTCAAGCTGCAACGAGATGGACTGTACCGGGCACTTTCACCAATGTGGGATAATACAGCCCGCAAGAAAAACAAGGGGTTGATCCTTGACGGCGCGACACCTGAATTGTACAAAAAATGGCTAATTGATCTTATTCATGAAACAAAGGCAAATGATACGATTGATGATCGCATCGTTTTTATCAATGCGTGGAACGAATGGGCAGAGGGGACTTACCTCGAACCAGACTTAAAGTGGAAGTACGGATACCTCGAAGCCACGAAAGACGCCATCCTGGCTTGTCGTGCAGAGCAGGATAGCCGTGATGACGAGAATGTGAGAGGAAATACTTTAATGATAGATGAAAAAAAACATTGGAGTCATCATACTTAACTATAATGATTCCGAGACGACGAGAAAGCTGTGTGAGACAATTTGGGTCTATGACAGCATAGATCATATCGCGGTCGTGGATAACCGGTCGCTGGATGGCTCTTTTGCTGCGTTGCAGCGCTTATCTGATGAGAAAGTCGATGTTCTCCAGAGTGACAAGAATGGGAGCTACTCCTATGGAAACAACTTCGGTGCTTTTTATCTGATGGATCACTATCATATGGACATTCTTCTCATCGCGAATCCAGATGTGGAGTTTACCGAAACCTTTCTGATCCAGGTGGTGAGAGATATGGAGAAATACTAGGTCCAAGCGGCATCTGGTTATATGAAGATGCCGCCGCACGCAATCTACCCCATCATGAATAAGAAAATCAATTCCTGCGCCCGCGAGACGCTCGAATGTACACTCCTTCTGAAAAAGCTCTTCCCCTTCCGTGGTGAACTCGTATGTCCTGGGATGGGCGTTCAATACGTCCAGTGGCTTCCCGGATCCCTCTTCGCTATCGATGCCCACGTCTACCGCTCACTCGGAGGGCTGGACGATCGCGTCTTCCTCTTCTATGAAGAGCAGATCCTTGGAAAAAAATTCCTGAAAGCGGGCTATCGGATGGCCGTCGACACGGACATCTCCTATTTCCACAACCGCTCCGTCTCCATCAGAAAGTCCATGAAGCACTATGAAGCGGCTTTTTCTTTCCAAATATTTTTTCTATACCGAGTATGGAGAGATATCGATGACCGAGAAGCTCCTTCTCCGCGCAGCCATTGCCTATGGCCTTTTTATGAGGAAATGGCTGTATCAGTTATTATGAAATAGTATAAAATAGAGGCAGGCACTGGAATGATGAAAAATAAGGGAAAACGGATTCTGCTATTGAATCAGCGTTTCCCTGATGAAAAAATCTAAGTTGTACGCAATAAAGAAAGGTTCAAGCGATGAAAGGTATTATTTTAGCAGGTGGCAGCGGCACCCGTCTCTATCCGCTGACTATGGTCACATCGAAGCAGCTGCTTCCGATTTATGACAAACCGATGATCTTCTATCCCCTCTCCACACTCATGCTGGCGGGGATCAAGGATATCCTCATCATCTCTACCCCGAAGGATCTGCCAAACTTCGAGCGCCTTTTAGGTGATGGCTCGCGCTATGGCATCCATCTTTCCTACAAAGTCCAGCCCTCTCCTGACGGCCTCGCACAGGCCTTCATCCTGGGAGAAGAATTCGTCGATGGAGAGCCCTGCGCGATGATACTGGGGGATAACATATTCTACGGCGCAGGCCTCACAAAGTACCTGAAAGAAGCCGCCTCCCGCACGGAAGGTGCCACGGTTTTCGGCTACTACGTCGACGATCCGGAGCGCTTCGGCGTCATCGACTTCGACGAAGAAGGGCGTGCCAAGTCCATCGAGGAGAAACCTGCCCATCCGAAGTCGAACTACGCTGTGACAGGTCTCTATTTCTATGACCAGAATGTCTGTGAATACGCGAAGCAGGTGAAGCCCTCCGCGAGAGGCGAGCTTGAGATCACAGATCTCAATAAGATCTATCTTGAAAAAGGAAATCTAAACGTAGTCACCCTGGGCCGCGGCTACGCCTGGCTCGATACCGGCACGATGGACTCCCTCTACGAAGCCACTGAATTTGTCCGCTCTGTAGAAACCCGCGCCGGTATCCACATCTCCATGCCGGAAGAGATCGCCTACGTGAACGGCTGGATCGATAAGGCAGCTTTGGCAGAAAGTGCGAAAGAGTATGGCAAGAGCCCGTATGGACAGTATCTCCTGAAGGTCGTGGAGGGGAAGATACGGATCGAGTAGAGATTAGAAATTAGTGATCTGACGATTGTTGAATATGAGGAATACAATATGAATAAGGTTATCCTGAATAATGAGGGTGTATTAACAGAGCAAGGTACAGTTGATATTCCGCTGGTAAGTGTTATTATTCCATATTTTAATGATGGCAAATATATAAAGGAATCACTTCAATCTGTTTCTGAGCAAACCTATTCCCATATAGAGGTTATTCTCATTGATGATGGATCTACTGATGCTAATAGTGTACGCGAGTTTGACGCGTTAAAAATGGATTGCCTGAAAAAAGTAAAAGAAATAAATTCAGGTCCGTCTGTAGCTAGAAATTTAGGAATTCAACAGGCAAGAGGAAAGTATATATTGCCCCTTGATGCAGATGACAAGATTGAGCCATCCTATATAGAAAAAGCGGTCAAGTATTTAGAGAAGCACAGTGATTGCGGCATTGTTTATTGCAAGGCAAGCTTCTTTGGCGCAAAAACTGGAGCTTGGGAGTTGCCTGATTACTCACTCAAGCAGATGTTACTGGATAATGTAATATTTGTGACGGCGATGTTTAGGCGGGAAGACTGGGAAGCTGTGGGCGGATATGATAGTCATATGCGTTTTGGTGTAGAGGATTATGAATTCTGGTTATCAATTTTGGAATTGGGAAGAACAGTATATCAGATCCCAGAAACACTTTTCTTCTATCGAATCAAGCAAGTTTCTCGTTCCACCAAGTTGAATGAACATGCAGCTCATTTAATTGAATCTTACGATTACATTTTAAAGAAGCATAAGAAACTGTATGAGCCATATTGGTTAGACATCATGGCTTCACTCAGAGCAAAGGAAATAGAGATCTCCGATGAGTATAGCAATTTTAAAAAGAAACTTCCGTTTTATGATTACATTAGGAATTTAGGGGGGGCAAACAAGAAAAAAATAAAGCAGATATTGGGATTGACTCAAAAGAAAAGTTAACTATAGCCATTATCCTGACCAATGTCTCCGGCGGTGGCACGCCTCGCCATGCTTTTGAGATGGCGAGGGAGTGGAGCCGCCAAGGGGAGGTCGTTCTTTTTATACAGACCTTTCGACGCCTGATCAAAGTTTATTTCTACAAAGAAGGGAAAGTGCAGCATGTCATCCGCTTTTGGGATGAAGACGGCTGCCGTCTTCTGCAGCTTTTGAAAACAGCGAATGTAGGGATGATCCATGTCGAACACTTGCTTGATGCCGAGCCGTGGATGTTGACGCTTCATCGGGCTTTGCATGTGCCGCTGGTCGTGACGCTGCATGATTACTATTTCATCTGTCCTTTCATCAAGCTGACGGACGAACATGACGTGTACTGCGGAGAAAAAGGCGAGGCTGACTGCAATGCCTGCCTCGCGCGCCGTGGATTTACTTCGCCGACGATGGGATGCCAGGTAAAGCAGATCTCCTCTTGGAGAAACTGCTGGCTGGACTATCTGAAAGAGGCAAGATTGATCCTTGTCCCGAGCAAGGATATGAAGGAACGTGTGCAGCGCTATTTCCCACTGGATACCATCCAAATGCGGGAAAACCCAGAGCTTATTCATCCGAAGCGAGACGCTATGCACGTCGGACTGATCGGAAGCCTGTCAGTGGCAAAAGGCGCACAGGTGATAAAAGACTGTCTCTCGTACATCGCAAAAAACCATCTTTCTATTCCCAATGCGACCGCTTGGATGGAAATCTCCAAAAGATACACTCCATGATCTCATCAAGCACGGTGTAACATATGTTTGACAAACCAACAGTACCGTCACATGAAAGTGTGCCGGTATGCTGATCAGTGTTATTGTACCGGTGTATAATGTAGAGAGATATTTGAGACGGTGTGTTTTCTCCTTCATGGAACAGACTTATGGCAAAATCGAAATTATTCTAGTGGATGATGGAAGCTCGGATTGGAGAGGTGCTATCTGCGATGAGCTGACCGAAGAAGATGGGCGTATTCGTGTGGTGCATAAAGCCAATGGCGGCGTAGGCTCAGCGCGTAATGTGGGAATCGACATGGCAAACGGAGAGTATCTCTGCTTTGTAGATAGCGATGACTGGCTGAATGTAGATTATTTTCAGAAAGCAGTCCCTGGTTTGAAAAGAATACAGTCAAAGTTATTGATGAATAATTATGTGAAGGACGATGGAGAAGGGCATGTGATCTGTAAATTTTCTCCATCGCCTGACCTGTATCTGGATGGAAATCGGGCTTTTTATGAAATGGCAAATGGTTGTAAAATGGTTAGATTTGATGAGAATATCATTTATGGAGAGGATTTATACTTTCTTTTCAGTTTACTGAGGCGAATGATGGACTGTATCTGTATCTGTATTTGTCAGCGTACCATTATTTCCAACGTCCGGACAGTGCAGTAAACAGCTATGGTGTCTACAAAAAGGTGGACGATCTTGAGGTTTTAGAACGATGCATGACCGGCGCTGGCGAGGAAACCCGACAGGTGCTGCTATGCCGGCAGTATATCCCGAGGCTGGTGCGTTACTGTATTCAGGGGATTCGCAGCGTAGATAAGCGAGATGGATTGGCGGGCAGAATGGTACGAGGGAAAATTTTGTCTGGGCTGGGTATGTTTTGCCGAGCCCGAGTCGGATGCTGGATGAAGATGAAACTTATGGTTTGCGTGCTTCCTGTTTCATTGTTGAAACTTATAACAGGTGCATATAACTGGGGAAAGTCTGCTCTTGTCCCAAAATGAGTTGCTTATCATGCGTTTTGATGTAATCATTTGATAGATGGTTGATTTTGATACGAGAATATGATATGGAGGACAGGAATTTGAATAGACGAGTCCGCAATACGCTCTTTTTCTTGATGGTATTTGTATTGATTTTCGATAGTGTACCGAAGCCGATACAGATGAATTTTATCGGTGGTCCGGTAGGTGGGAAACTGGAGTTCTACCCTTTGATGGCAGCATTTATATACAGCTTTTATTGCCAGTATCGCTATCACAATGTATTCGTGGACTTTAAAGTCTTCTGCAAGTATGCTGCTATATTTGTAGGAATCATGATGCTGGCAGCCATAGTGGGACTCATCGATTATCCTTATTATGATCTCATACTGAATGGTCCGGCGGATCAGATCGAGAAATTACCGAAAGTGATGAGCTTTTTGCAGGCGCATGGGATTCACGTGGAGCAAAAGCATCTCATGCAGGTATGGCTCATTGCACGAGAAATCAAAGGAGTCCTGCTCGAGGCTTTTTGGTGTCTGGGTGGAGCGTATCTGGTATATGCTTGGTATAAAGATGAATGGTCTCAAGCGTTGAGACTGGCAGTAAGAGCGGTAACTTGTTCTTGCTGTGTTCTTTTTGTTTATGCCATTGCAGAGGTGCTGTATCTCGCAGGAAATGAAACGGCAAAGGAAATCTTGTCGTTTATTAATCCTTACATTCATCCAATTGTGACGAACCATGGCTGGTGGCCTCCGCTTCTTTGGAAGGGGCAGCTGAGATTGGTATTTCCGGAGCCATCGCATGTAGGGAATTATATCGCTTTTGGATTGCCACTAATCTGGTATGGCTATATTCAGTCTGACACAAATAGGAGGGCGGCACTGCCTTTAACGATGGTGATGGCTTTTCTCGTATTTATGACTAAGGCAAGAACAGCCTATGCTATGTTGGCGGGTATGCTGTTGCTTCTGGTGTGTCTGATTCTTTTGGGAAGACAATATGAATTACTGAAGAAGTTCGCTGTACTGATTGTATGTGTGACGATTGGTTTTGCCGGATATGTTTCCTTTGTAAAGACCACTTCGTTAAGCCGTGCCAATCAAACGCAGTCTGTGGTTCAGCGGACCCTTGAGGATAATCTGGTGAGTCTGGCTTCCAATAATAATCGCAGTAATGGTGCTAGATATGGACTTTTGAAGGCACATTTCCGAACCGGGTTGCAGCATCCGCTGTTGGGCGTGGGGAAAGGACTCACTGGTGTTTATGTGGCTGATAATTTCACACCCGAGGAAGCAGCAAATGGGGAAATTTCTTCTTGGATACGGTATCAGGAGGAGCGTGGTCCGATGGCGGCTGGTTACTCTATGCCAGACGCTATGAATGAGTTTGTCAGCCGTTTCTCTAGTACAGGTATTTTGGGCTTGGGTACTTTTTTGTTTCCTTTTGCTTATGTACTCTGGAGACTATTGAAAAAATGGGTGATTCGCAAGGATCTGACGGCTATGATGATGATGCTCGCCTTGATTTCGTCTATGATAGCGGGGTGTAATGGCAGTTTGAATCTGATGTATGCTGTATGGCTGCTTCTGGGGCTCTCTTATGCAGTGGCTTTCGGTAGGGAAAGGTCTATGAATGAATGAACGTAAAATAGGCATCCTTTTAAGTTATACCAATATTCTCCTTCATGCGGTACTGGGCTTTATTTATGTCCCAATTCTTTTACACTACATTGGGAAAAGTGAGTACGGGCTTTACCAGCTCATGGGCTCACTCATTGCCTATTTTAGTGTGATGGATTTTGGCCTGTCAGCTACGGTGATTCGTTTTTATACGAAGTATAAGGCATTAAAAGATCATCGAGGAATGGAAAATATCCTGGCCGTTTCTCTCCGTTGCTACGGGCTGGTCATGGTGTTGGCATTACTGATCGGCGGGGTATGCTACTGTTTCTTGGGGGATGCCTTCGGAAACAGTATGACGGCAGCCGAGGTGGGGGAGGCAAAGCAGATTTTCCTGCTTTTACTTTTGAATATTGTCATTACTTTATCTACCATGGTTTTTCGTTCCGTCATTAATGCTCATGAGCGGTTTTTCTTTTTAAAAGGGATGGAGACCATTCAGCTGGTCATGCAGCCAGTTCTTGTCGTACTTGTGCTACAGCAGTATCCCAGCGCCTTTTCTGTGGCAACTGTGCAGACGGTTCTGAATCTGGTTCTCAGTGGGGCAAGAGTATATTATTGTTTTCATGACCTTCATGTGAAAATTCATTTTCATTATTGGAACCATGAGCTTTTCTCAGAATTTAAAAAGCTGGCTCTGAGTGTTTTTGCTGTGTCATTGATTGACCAGGTCTTTTGGAAAACAAACCAGATTATTCTGGGAATTATCAGCGGTACTACGGTTGTGGCGGTATATTCTATTGCTTCGCTGATTTATATGAATTATATGGCACTGTCAATAGCTATTTCTGGCGTGTATCTGCCTCATGTTACCGGCATGGTGGCAAGAAAGGAATCTATCGGTAAGCTTTCGAATCTCTTTATCCAAATAGGCAGATGGCAGTATTATCTATTAGCTCTGGTGGGAACTGGGTTTATTATCTTCGGGAAACAGTTCATTTCTTTATGGGCTGGACCGGGATTTGAGGATTCTTATATTATTACTTTGCTCATTATTATTCCTTTTACCGTGGATTTGATTCAAAATATTGGTCTTGCTATTATGCAGGCTATGAATCGCTATGATTTCCGAGCTCGCATTTATTTTTTTACAGGGGTTTTGAATCTTGTCATGGCGATTCCACTGGGAATGCATTATGGGGGAATTGGCTGTGCAGTGGCTACTGGCGCTTCCATGATCGTAGGAAATGGATTTATTATGAACTGGTACTATGCAAAAGAGATACACCTTGCCATTGCTTCTTTCTGGAAACAGATAGGCAGGATATCTTTGGTTACAGGTGTATGTCTTGTGATAGGATATGCTGCCAATGTATACCTTTTGCCACAAAGGGGAATAGGGTCTTTCGTTCTGAAGGCAGCAATGTATACAATACTGTATATGGTAATGATATATGCCTTTGCTATGAATCAGATGGAACGAGAGAAAATCCAGGCTGTATTAAGAAAATTGCATATTCGATAAACTTGAGCTTGGCCAGGCAAGAAACAGTGCCATGGTTTTACAAGCAGACTTCAGATAGGCAGTGCGTCTTGCATCGTATAATTCACTTTTGGCAGGCTGTATGATGAGGAAAATTTCTCGGCTTTGCTCAAAATGGCGAGTGTTGTAAGGTACTGTGTCATTTGAGGAGGTGGTAGTAATGAAGGCCATCTGTTATCGTAATACGAAAATTACTTTACCTAACTGGGTTTCGAATAGTCGGCTAAATGAAGAATGCCCGTTGGGATTTGCTTATGAAGACGGTGATTTCTATGTTCATATGTATGATAGAGGAGAAGGTTTGTATACTATTTCCCTAGGGCTTACTGTAATAGAAGGGGGAAAGAAGGAACTTCATTGATACAGTGGGTGGTCAATCGATTCGGAGCGGATGACATTCAGTCTAGGTACGAAGATGTTGGAGTTGCACATCCTTCCATCTGGAGGCCGGGACTATATACATATAAGGAACTGTAGCAGGGACTCCGATACACATCTTTTGAAAACGAAGATGAAGATCAGGCATTATTTCTGCTTTTTCAAAAAATGATTGCTATATTTTCCTATATAGAATCAGCCGATCGTAATTTATGCTGTTATGGGCATCGGCTCAGAGCACTGATTATTCTTGCTTCTACAGAGTTTGAAAATCAGTGCAGGCATATACTAAGAGCAAACCACATTTCTCCGCAAGGGAACGATTATATTTCAAAGGACTTTGTGAAGTTGAATATACCAGCCCACCTTACGGACTATGAGGTTAAATTTAAGCCTTATGCAGACTTGTATTCTTTTAGGCCTTTTGATCATTGGAATGAGAATCAGCCTACCAAGTCTCTTAAATGGTATGATAAATATAATCGTGTAAAACATGATTGGGGTAATGACTTTGTAGATGCGTCACTGGAGACATCATTAAATGCCATTGCTTCAAATATTATTTTATACGCAGTACGATTTGGTTTCTATCTGCTTTTTAATTTTCCGTCTGTCTTGTCGGGTTATTTTAATCAATATGTCAGCCTGTCACTTGTAAATCCTGATATCAGGTCGTTCTATATTCCAAAGGTTAAGACTGTCAATGATGTGAGGAAAGATTATTTTACCTGTGATGCATTAGATGCTTGGCTGATAGAGCTATGGAAGGCTTTAACAGTTCATATTTCTTAATAACTATTTACTAATAATACAGCACTTCTGACTTTTTTAGATATATGGATATATGTATGAGAGACATACAATATGGAATAGAGAGCAGGTTGCATGCTGTAGATGTGTTGCCTGTATTTGTTTTTCATTGCGCGGGGCATTGGACGGCTCCTTTGTGATAATTTTTGGGAACGTGGATAGCTCTTGACAGCGTATCTTGTGGCTCACCATCGTGTAATACTAGAAGCTCCATAACATATCTAAAATTCAACTGGATGCAGGAGGTGAAAATCATTGATAAATAGAATTAAATATTATGGAGATAATGACTTAGCAAATTATCTGTTTTGGGATGAGAGGCTACCGCAAATCAGTCGATTATTTGCCGATAATGCCCTGCCTGAGAAATCTAAAGATACATTCGATTTGAATGACATACTGGAGCTTTATAATGTCGGTATCGGCTATAGTCATTTCAATGATGTGGCAAAGGGAAAACATGATTCTCAATATCCTTTTTTGTTTCAAGCATTTCATAAAGCGCAGAGGCTGTTTAACTCTCTTGATATTGGAAGCATGATTGAACAATACGAACATATTGAATTAGATTATATTTCTGATTTTTGGAATGCGCTTGATAAAACTAAGAAGTATCGGCAGATGAGTGTTTCTCAGTTTATAAGTTTATGTTCGTTTCCTCAAATCCAGGAGAAAACTTTGGATGAAATCCTTAAACATAAAGATATTGTCAATGCATTCCAAACAGAATTAACTAAGCTGCTGGACGACTATCCTTTTTCATACCGCTTTATTTTTAATGACTATTTGAATACTGATGGAATGAGGTATTACTTTCCTAAAGAGTATACACAAAAACATATGGATGAAGCGTTGACGCGATTTATTCGGAGCGCAAGTCCATCGGCCCAATATTTGGAAATGGTTCTCTCTTCCGATTTTCCTGTAAGCGCTGAAGTCAAAGCGGAAGCCAAAAGGAAATATGAGATTATCATACATACTATTTCAAAGGATGAGGAAACTTTGCGTATACCGCTTAAGATGCGTACTGATTTTTCTCCAAAGCAGAGGGCCCCTTTTCTGGATTTGTCGAAAGATTATAATCGGATTTTTTTCTCCTACAGTGAGGACTTTGTCATAGGGGATATGTCAAATGAGCATTTATTGCAAAATTTCTATTATCCATTTTATTTTTGCGACTCTCAAAATAGAATCGTTGCCATTTCTCATGAGCATGATTTGAGGCCCTTTGAGTATATTTGCCAAATTCCACAGAAAAAGCATTATTCACAAAGCATATATTTCAGATGGCATGATTTATTTTATTATTCCACCCTGGCTGCTTATTGTAGTTTGCTGGAAAGGATGCATCATCCATTAGAAGATATTTTGGAGTGGTTCTATAATCGCTATTTACCTGAAAGTCTTGCCATCAAAGGATTTCATATAAATTTACTGAGGCAGAATGTGGGATTTAATGCACGTGCTGAAGCTGTGGCAAACTGCATAGAAGGCATCTTTTATCAATATTCCTGTTATGCATCTAAAGGAGGTGTAGACTGGGATTATATTCAGTACCAACCGCTAAAGGCAGATTATAGAAAAATTCCCAGCCTTATTAAGGCAAAATATTTTTATGGAAAAGGTAAGCCCTTTCAATCACTTACGTATCTTCTTTTTTCAGATCAGTCAATTCTTCGTCATGCAAAGGTGATCAAGGAAGAATGTAATTGCTTCTATGACTTGATTTGTCAGGGGACAATGCATCTTGATGATTTTGCAGACTATCAGAGTGAACCTATTCAGAGACTTATAAATAAGGGCTATTTGTATATATTAGGTGATGGAGTTTTATCTTGGACAAATCCATATGTAATAAGGGTGCTGCGGGATTTGTATCTTTTTGATTTTTGTGAAACCGCATATTATAGTCAATCAAGTAGAAATCGGGAAGCAATTCAATTTTTACAAGAAAGTGATATGATTCTTTTTGGTGAGACTTTGCTGTCTGAGCAGGAAGGACGGTACTTTAACTATTATCTAAATACGATTAGTTCTTCTAATGGGCCGCAATTAAGAAATCTTTATGCTCATGGGAAAGTGTATGGGCCAAAGGTAAATCATGAATATAATTACTATGTTTTGCTGCGTCTGCTTGTTTTGCTGACGATGAAGATTTATGATGAACTTATTGGTATCACCGATTGGAAATCATTGATAGATAATTACAAGGAGAATTTGAATGCAAAAAATTCGTAAAGCAGTCATACCCGCCGCAGGCTTCGGTATGCGTTTCCTGCCGGAGACAAAGGTAATGCCTAAAGAAATGCTTCCTATCGTTGATAAGCCGACGATCCAGTATATTGTAGAGGAAATTTTGGCTAGTGGGATTGAGAAAATTCTCATTATTTCCGGCCATGCGAAACGTGCTATGGAGGATCATTTTGATTCTTCTCCGGAGCTGGAGCAGCATTTGTTAGAATCCTGAAAGACGAAAGAGCTGGAAGAAATCCGGAAGATCTCTGATATCAAGGTACACTACGTGCGCCAGCCTTATATGCGTGGCCTGGAGGATGCGATCCTGTGTGCCAGGGAATTTGTGGATGATGAGCCGTTTGGCGTCATTTTAGGGGATGATGTCGTGTATAACGGGGACGGAGAGCCGGCACTGCATCAGCTGATTCGGCAGTATGAGAAGACGGGGACAACGATCGTCGGCTGTCAGTTGGTTGCCAAGGAGCAGGTGTCTTCTTATGGTATCATCGATGGGAAACCAGAGAGGGATTCTGATCTGATGAAGGTATCGGATATGATTGAGAAGCCGTCTGTCGTCAAAGCCCCAAGTCGGTTTGCTGCTTTGGGAAGGTATGTGATCACTCCATATATTTTTTCCATTTTGGAAGAATCAAAACCTGGGAAGGGTGGAGAGATCCGGCTGACGGATGCGCTTCGCGTACTGGCGCGAAATGGGAAGGTCTATGCATATAATTTCAAGGGGCAGCGGTATGATACTGGAAATAAGCTCGGATATCTAAAGGCTGTCGTGGAATTTGCTCTGCGCCGTGAGGATCTGGGAGCTGATTTCCGGGCATATCTGAAAGAGATCGTCGGAGCGATGTAAGAGGCTTTGGAGACTAGGAGACGTTAGATATTAAGACATCAGGTGGTAGGCTACAAGGTGGAAGGTGTCAGATTTCAGCTGCGGTGTATTTTATAGAATAAAAAGAGCTTGCGCGAGGGAAGAGAGACAGAGTATGCTTTTGACAGACAGACAGACAGACAGACAGACAGACAGACAGACAGAACGTATTGACTGGATTGATATTGCGAAGGGGATCGCTATTATTCTGGTGATTGTTGGTCATACCGTGGAGTTTGTTGGACTCACGCGGAATTTCATTTTTTCTTTTCATATGCCATTATTTTTCATGTTGTCTGGATACACGACTCGTCTGGCGAAGAATCTGATAGAGTGCAGGAAGCATTTGTGTAAGAATGCGTTTCATTTGATGGGGCCATGTCTGTGCATAGGTGTCTTATCGATCCTTGCACAGTGGCTGAAAGGCGGAAATCTTTCACTTGATGCATTTTTGCAGATCACTCGTACTACGGCGGACGCGTATTATTGGGCTTCCGGTGTTTCTTTGCTGAAGCATCCGGCGGCAGGTGCTGTCTGGTTTCTTTTTTCTTTATTTTGGGTGAAAACATGCATGGATGCCATCTCGCTTTGTTTTTCAAAAAAAGAATTGGCATTATCTTTCTCGCTATTGGCATGCTTGGTCTTTTAATGGGCTGGCGAGAAAAATGGCTGCCACAAAATGCAGATGTCACGATGGTGGCGATCCTCTTCGTATATTTGGGAATGGTTTGGAAAGAGTATGCAGAAATTTTTGATAGATATGAGCTGGGCATTTTTTTAGCGGTTTCTTGTGTATGGTTATATTGTCTGCGTCTTGGTATTTATATCGAAATGGCAGGGAGAAGCTACCCTTATTTGTCTGTCAGCGTACTTGAGGCGGTATGTGGTACTTTTGCTATCTGTAGTCTGTGCAAGGCATTGGAAGAAAATAAACAGATTAAGCATTTGATGGTATTTATTGGAAGGCATACGCTACTGATTTTTTCAATGCACTGTTTAGACTGGATAGCCGTGGACGCTTGGATGAATCATCGGATGTGGATTCGAAATATAGTGCGTACGGGTATGGTACTTGGCTGTTCGCTTTTATTTTATGAAATAAAAAATGCAGCCTGCCATGTGTTTGAAAGGCATGCAAAAAACTGAGGAGAAATATAAATATGACTATCATCGTAACCGGCGGAGCCGGATTTATCGGATCGAATTTTATTTTTCATATGCTGAAGGCGCATCCGGAAGATCGCATCGTCTGTCTGGATAAACTGACGTATGCGGGGAATCTGTCGACGCTGAAGGATGTGATGAATCTTCCGAATTTCCGCTTCGTAAAGATGGATATCTGTGATAGGCCAGCAGTCTATGGGCTCTTTGAAGAGGAGCATCCGGATGTGGTCGTGAATTTCGCGGCGGAGTCGCATGTGGATCGCTCGATCGCAAATCCGGAGATTTTTCTCGAGACGAATATCATTGGCACAGCAGTCCTGATGGATGCGTGCCGGAAGTATGGCATCGAGCGGTATCATCAGGTGTCGACGGATGAGGTGTATGGGGATCTGCCGCTGGACAGGCCGGACCTGTTCTTCACGGAGGAGACGCCGCTCCATACGAGCTCGCCTTACAGCAGCTCGAAGGCAAGCGCGGACCTTCTGGTGGGGGCGTATCACCGGACGTATGGGCTGCCGGTGACGATCTCCCGCTGCAGCAATAACTACGGACCGTATCAGTTTCCCGAGAAGCTGATCCCGCTCATGATCGCGAATGCACTCGCGGATAAGCCGCTTCCGGTCTATGGAGATGGAAAGAATGTGCGTGACTGGCTGTATGTGGAGGATCACTGCAAGGCCATCGAACTCATTCTGCAGCATGGCCGTGTGGGCGAAGTATACAATATCGGTGGGCACAATGAGATGGGAAATATCGATATCGTGAAGCTCATCTGCAAAGCGTTGGGAAAACCGGAGAGCCTCATCACATATGTACAGGATCGCAAAGGCCATGACCGCCGCTATGCCATCGATCCGGCGAAGATCCATGGGGAGCTTGGCTGGCTGCCGGAGACGAGGTTTGTCGACGGCATTAAGAAGACGATCGAATGGTATCTGACACATAAGGATTGGTGGAAAGAGATCGTGAGCGGCGAGTACCAGACGTACTACGAAAAAATGTATGGAAATCGGTGAGAGGTATGGGCGAGTATGAAGGTATTAGTGACAGGCGTGACGGGGCAGCTTGGCTATGATGTGGCATCCGAACTGTCACGCCGTGGTATCGAGCATAAAGGTGTCGGCTCGAAGGATATGGATCTGACGGATGCGAGGCAGGTGAAGGAGGTCATCCACGCCTATCATCCGGATGTGATCATCCACTGCGCGGCATATACCGCGGTGGATAAGGCGGAAGACGAGTCAGATGTATGTATGGCGGTCAATGCGGATGGGACACTGGCTATTGCGAAAGCAGCGAAAGACATCGATGCGAAGATGGTGTACATCAGTACGGACTATGTGTTCGGCGGGGAAGGAAATCTGCCCTTCGAGGTAGATGCGGAAAAATTTCCAGTCAATATGTATGGGATGACAAAGCTCTTCGGCGAACAGGCGGTGCAGATGCTTCTTCGGAAGTATTTCATCATTCGTATTTCCTGGGTCTTTGGCAAGAATGGGAACAATTTCATCAAGACGATGCTGAGACTTGGCAAGGAACGGAAGGAACTGAATGTGGTCGCTGACCAGTGGGGTTCTCCGACCTACACAGCGGATCTTGCACCGCTCATCTGTGACATGATCGAGACGGAAAAGTATGGCGTCTATCACGCAACGAATGAAGGCATCACCTGCTGGGCTGATTTTGCGGCGGTGATTTTCAAGGAAGCGAAGATTTCCTGTGAGGTGCATCCGATCCCGACAGAAGCCTATCCGACCAGAGCCCAGCGGCCGAAAAACAGCCGCCTTAGCAAGAAGAGTCTGGATGCGGCAGGTTTTCATCGCCTGCCGGACTGGCGAGATGCGCTGAAAAGATACCTGATGGAGATCGGCGAGAAATAAAAAGGCGGGCTGTTGGCAGCAATAGTCAGCAGCTCTTTTTAGCATGGAGTCAATGAAAGGACAAGAATACGATGGGTCAGATCAAAGTCACAAAAAATGTGGGAGGCATCGAAGGCCTCTGCATCATAGAGCCGGCTGTTCATGGGGATGCGCGTGGCTATTTCATGGAGACGTATAACCAGAAAGATATGGAAGAGGCTGGATTTCACATCCAGTTCGTCCAAGATAACCAGAGCATGAGTACGAAAGGCGTGCTGCGCGGGCTGCATTTTCAGAAGCATTATCCGCAGTGCAAGCTCGTGCGTGCGGTCAAAGGAAGGGTTTTCGATGTGGCCGTCGACCTTCGTGCGGATTCTGTCACCTATGGGAAATGGTATGGCGTTGAGCTGACAGAAGAAAATAAGAAGCAGTTCCTCATCCCGGAGGGCTTCGCCCACGGTTTCCTGGTACTGTCGGATGTAGCAGAATTCTGCTATAAGGTGAATGATTTCTGGCATCCGAATGATGAGGGCGGCATGGCGTGGAATGATCCGGATATCGGGATCGAGTGGCCGGAGCTCAAAGGTGAGTACCATGGCTCTCCCGCGGCAGAAGGCTATACTATGGCCGATGGCACGCCTCTTACTCTGTCAGATAAGGATCAGAAGTGGATGGGGCTGAAAGAGACGTTTAAGTTTTGAGATGTTGAGACTAAGAGACGGTAGACATCAAAGGTCTGACATCAGACATCAGATGGCAGAAACCAGAGGTCAGAAGTTTGATATCTAACATCTAAAGTCTTCAAGTTTTCAAGTCTTCAGGTCGGTCTTTTGCATGGGTGCGATAAAAACCGGTTGTTTTATCATAGGAGAGCAAGGCATGTGATAAAATAGTCGGTTTTTATCACATGGGGAAATGTGATATGATGACATTGATTTTTATAGCAAGAAAAAATTTGTGAAAAAGACTTGCGCCAAAAAGAGGGAATAGGCATGCTTTTGACAGACAGACAGACAGACAGACAGACAGACAGACAGACAGACAGACAGACAGACAGAC
>OLGI01000708.1_pt1 | contig 33138 bp, 28 predicted proteins | sample 1605221 | NCBI WGS metagenome assembly OLGI01 (sample SAMEA3888915, study PRJEB22519) | human gut metagenome | biome: human gut; feature: human-associated habitat; material: faeces | place: Denmark | collected 2010 | reverse complement strand
AAACCAATTTACAATGTCCCGCGGAAGTTTCAAGTATAAGCAAAGAATTTCTGGAAAACGTAAGCTGGTTTTGCAGAATAAACAAAAGACGGAAGAAGGGTATCTTTTGACGTATGTTGATCCAAAGGGAAAAACGATGGATGAGCAATGTTATCTATTTCGTGTGACGGAAAATGGAACGCAGATCAGACTTGCTTATGAAGGGGATGAAAAGCCGGGAGTCAATCGTTATTGGCTCACATTTGAAACAAATTCTACGGAACATATTTACGGCTGTGGTGAAACATATTCGGAATTTGATTTGAAAGGACAGAAAGTCCGTATTTGGGTGGCGGAACATCAGAATACAGGGCGTATCTCAAAAAAAATAATCAAAGAGAAGATGATTGGTAAACATCCGGATAAGAAACTGGCATTTGATAAGTATGAATCTTATTATGCACAACCGACGTTTGTCTCTAGTGATCATTATTATGTGCATTGTGATGTGAATGCGTATAGCGAGTTTGATTTTCGCGATCCCAATTATATGACATTGTATTTTCAGGAACCACCTGTGCTGATTACGGATGTAGGAGGGGATTTTGTCGAAGTTTCCCGTAAGTTAACAGCGCTTCTTGGTAGACAAAAGGCATTGCCAGATTGGCTTTATGACGGCGTGATTCTAGGCATTCAGGGAGGAACTGAAGTTGTGGATGCCAAGATAAAAAAAGCAAAGGAAGCAGGCATTCCGATTGCAGGTGTATGGTGTCAGGATTGGTCAGGATGCAGACGTACAGGCTTTGGCTATCAGGTTATGTGGAATTGGCAATGGGAGCAGGACCTTTACCCAGGACTGGATCATAAAATTGTCACATGGAAAGAGCAGGGAGTGCGTTTTTTGGGTTATATAAACCCATTTATAGCAATTGAAAAAGAACTCTATGCTTATGCATCGGAACATGGCTATTGTGTCAAAGACCGGGAAGGCAAAGATTATCTGGTGACGATTACTACATTTCCGGCGGCTATGGTAGATTTTACAAATCCGAAAGCATATGCATGGTATAAAGGGTTAATTAAGGAAAATATGATCGGCCTTGGCATGAGTGGATGGATGGCAGACTTTGGAGAATATCTGCCAATGGACGCTGTACTTTACAGCGGTGAAGATGCTGCAAGCATTCATAACCAGTGGCCGGCTATCTGGGCTAAATTGAATCAGGAAGCGGTGGCAGAGTGTGGCAAGGAAGGGGAGGTATTTTTCTTTACAAGAGCAGGACACACGGGAACGATAGCCCATTCGCATATGATGTGGACGGGGGATCAACATGTAGACTGGTCTGTGGATGATGGGTTGCCATCGGTGATTCCGGCAACTTTATCACTTGCAATGAGTGGCTATGGAATAGCACATTCAGACGTTGGTGGTTATACCACGATCATGCACATGAAACGTAGCAAAGAGTTATTACTCCGTTGGGAGGAAATGAATGTTTTTTCTCCACTGTTTCGTACTCATGAAGGCAATCAGCCGGTTAATAACGTACAGTTTGATGATGACGAGGAGTTGATGGCGCAACTTCGTAGATGCGGTAAAATGCATGTGGCACTAAAGCCCTATTTGAAAAAGCTTGTGGAAGAGCAAAGCAGTGACGGAACGCCAGTGATGCGGTCGCTTTTCTATCATTATGATGAGGAGCCGGCATATACAGAAAAAACAGAGTATCTGTTGGGACGGGATTTGTTGGTTGCACCGATATACGAAGAGGGGGCAAAGAAGCGAAAGGTTTATTTGCCAAAAGATGTATGGGTACATTTATTTGATGGAACAGAATATACAGGAGGTCAGATCATGGTGGATGCTCCAATAGGAAAACCACCGGTATTTGTAAGAAGGGACAGCCCGGATTATGAGGCTTTGATGAAATTAGCAAATATATTGTAGAAAGAAGGAAAAAGAAATGAAATATTTTTTAGACAGTGCAAAAATTAATGAAATCCGAGAGGCATACGATACCTTTGGGATTGATGGCGTAACAACCAATCCGAATCATATTATGTTGTCGGGAAAGCCATTCAAAGAAGTATTAAAAGATATGGTCGATTTTGTTCAGGAAAAAGATATTATGGGATATGAGAAATTTCCGATTTCTGTAGAAATCAATCCACATCTGGATGATGTGGACGATATGGTTGCTATGGGAACAGAAATTGCGGCTATGTGCGATAACTTTGTTATTAAAATTCCGTGTACACAATCTGGTCTTGCAGCAGCGCGCATTTTGGAGAAAAAAGGTGTGAGAACAAACGTTACGTTGGTATTTTCTGCATCGCAGGCAATCGTTCCTGCAAAAAATGGTTCTTTGTTTGTATCACCATTTATTGGATGGAAAGAAAACAGTGGGGAGGACTGCGAAGCATATATCAGGGATATTGTGACGATCTATAAGAACTATGGCTTTTATGGTAAGACGCAGATTATCTGTGCAGCAGTTCGCAATGGAAAGCAGTTTGTAGACTGTGCAAGAGCTGGTGCAGACATTGTGACAGCCGGCTTGCAGGTTTACAAAGATAGTATGTATCATCCGTTTACGGATTATGGTATGGCAAAATTCCAGGGTGCATGGGATCAGACGGTTACCGAGTAAATAGAAATTGTGAGGTGTCAGAAAGAAACTATCTGACATAGAAGGAGATAATAGCATGAAAATCGGATTTATTGGTTTGGGAATCATGGGAGAATCCATGTGTGAAAATATTATAAAGAAGCATAATGATCAGGTGTTTGTTTTTGACTTTGTTGAGGCGAAGGTGAAGCAGTTAGAGTCAGTTGGAGCTGTTGGCTGTACCAGTTCAAAGGAAGTGGCAGAACATGCAGATGTTATCATTTCCATGGTGCCTAAGTCAGAGAATTCACGAAGCGTTTATCAGGAGGTACTGCCTGTACTTGATGCATCAAAGACATGTATTGATATGAGTACGATTGATCCGTCAGTATCTGTCGAAATATCCAGAATGGTGAAAGCAACCGGTGCACAGTTTATTGATGCACCTGTTGTTAAAAGTAAACCAGCGGCAATTGCTGGAAAGCTTGGTATCTATGTGGGGGGTGATGAGGCAACGTTTGAAGCAATGAAGCCAATCCTTTCGTATATGGGCGAAAATATCATCCGCATGGGAGATAACGGAAAAGGACTTGTTATGAAAATTTGTCATAATGCACTGGTATCGCAGATTCAAAATGGTGTTAATGAGACGTCCACGCTTGCAGCGGCAAATGGTATTGACATTATGACATTTGCACAGGCAATTTCTTATGGTGGTGGACAAAACTTTTATCTGGATTCCAAGAAAGAGCCGATTTCAAAGGAGGATTATACGACGGCATTTTCAATTGAAAATGAGTACAAAGATGTGAATATTTGTATGAACTTAGCAAAAGAATGTGGAGTATTAATGCCAGGAGAAGAAAATGCACTTCATGTATATCAAAAGGCAATGGATGCAGGATATGGAAAGGAAGATTTCTGCGCAACGATTAAGGTTGTAAGAGAGCGGTAGAGGATAAAAATGGAGTTGTTAGAAGCATTAAATGTATGTAATGATGTGAAAATTTATTCGGTGGAAGACGCGATTTTTTCATCTTTTGGAAGGATTTTGAAAGGATATGATCTAGAAGAACTTACCACATTTATGCGTGAACAAACACAGATTCCAGAAGCGGGAAATGTGTATGTGGCATCGGTGGAACAAATGGAGAAGATGCAGGTCGCTGAGCAGTTGCGCATCCGGATGTATGGCGGTATGCCTATCCAGATAGGCTACTGCAATGGTAGAAACACGACATACAATGGTTTTGAATATCACAAGGGTAGTGAGATCAATATTGCTGTCACAGATTTTATGCTTGTTTTGGGTCATACCTATGATATTTGTCACAACAAGTATGATGTTTCACAGGCAACTGTCTTTTTTGTGCCTAAGAATACGGCAATAGAAATGTATCAGACAACACTTCATTTGTCTCCGCTTCGCGTGAATGATGAAGGATTTCAGGATATTGTGATTTTACCACGCGGCACGAATACACCATTGGACGATGCGGAGAAGAAAACGCGTGATGCTGCGATCATGACGTTAGGACAGGACACCTGCGATGAGGAAGTACGCCTATTGTTGCAACGCAATAAATGGGTGATTGCACATCCAAATCGCGAGCCATTGATCAGACAGGGGGCTTTTGGTGGTGTGACGGGGGAAAATAAGGAACTGTTCTACCCGAGGGAGTCATAAATGGCAGAAGTATTGTTTTACGTTATCATCTTTCTTGCAAATATTATTCAGGGTATTACTGGTTTTGCAGGGACTATTCTGGCAATGCCATTTTCCATCCATCTGGTGGGGTATGCTGTTGCAAAGCCGGTGTTGAATGTGTTAGGTATCATTGCCGGAATTTATGTTGTGGCAGGTGGTTACCAGAAGGTAAACACAAAAGAATTAAAGCGCGTATGCCTCTATATGGGAATAGGAATTGTCGCAGGCATTTTCTTGAAACAGGCATTTGCAGGCCACGAGAGATTACTGTATGTGACGCTTGGCATTTTTGTCATTGGTATTGGTTTGCGCGGCTTACTTTCTTTTGGTAAATACGCATGGGAAAATGGATTCGGTATCGTGGATAAGAATCCTAAGAAAGCAAAGGAAAGCGCAGAAGAAAGGGAACATGATATCGAAAAAGGGATGACACCGGGAGCGCGTGTGCTATTGTTTTTTTCTGGTGTTGTGCACGGTATTTTTGTATCAGGAGGGCCATTGATTATCACATATCTGTCAAATCATACAAAGAGCAAGGAAGAGTTTCGTAGGACAGTATCTGCTGTATGGATTATTCTAAATAGCATGATCCTTGTCAGTGATCTTATGGCAGGGTATTACACAAAAAATACCTGGCGTATACAGGCGATTTCTATACCGTTTTTATTTGGTGGTATGTTTGTTGGCAGTCTGCTGTTTCGGCGTATGAGCCAGACGTTATTTACGGTATTAACCTATATTTTGTTGTGTATCGCAGGAATCAGTCTGCTATGTAAATAAATGAAACTATGGAAAGAAGGGGCATAAATGTTGTGCCCAAGGAGTTATAAAAATATGAAAGATAAATTTGAGGTAGCATATGTACCAATTGGTGTGCCAACGTTTCACTTGGAAAGCGCACAGAAAGAATTTGATAAATCGATTGCATTGATCAAAGAACTTACGGATGCCGGTGTATTCCCGGATGAAATGCTTTTGTCTATAGAACTTTTGCATGCTTTTTTGGATGACATTCATCCCGATCTGGTGATTTTACAAAATATTACTTTTGCGAATGCAGCATATGTGAGTGAAGTGTTGAAAAGATTAGATTGCCCGATTCTGTTATGGACCTTGCGGGAACCGGTGATTGATGGTGGCAGACTTCGTTTGAACTCGCTGACGGGAGCATATTCTGCAGCAAATGCAATCAAAGCATTTCGCAAGGAGCCGTTACAATATGTATATGGTGCACCGCAGGAAGCGGAGGTTCGCCAGAAAATAGGGGCAACCATTCGAGCAGCAAAGTTAAAATATGATATGAAACATTTGAGAGTTGCAGCAGTAGGACATACGCCACAGGGGTTTGGCTTTGGACGGGCGTTCGATTTGGAAATGCTGGAAAATTTTGGCGTGACGTTAGATTCCATAGAAGCGAGGGAACTGATTGACCGGGCAAAAACTTACAGCGATGCAGATGTGGAAGCATATCTTGAAGAGGCAGAAGAAAAAATGTGTGGTCTTTGTGAAACACCACAAAAGAATCGAATGGATTTTGCAAGGCTGTATAAGGCATATAAGGATTATGTGACAGAACAACAGATAGGTGCATTAGCATCACGTTGCTGGCCGGATTTTTTTACTGCGTATGGAACACCGGTCTGTGCTGTTTTGGCAATGCTGAATGACCTAGGAGTAGCAGCAAGCTGTGAAGCGGATACGTATGGTGCATTATCGATGTATTTAGGCATGCAGCTTACAAAACATGCCACCTTTTTTGGAGACCCTGTTTCTTTGGATGAAACGGAAAATACCATTACTTTTTGGCACTGCGGAACAGCAGCTTGTTCGCTCGCGCGTGAAGATACTGGCGCAAGGGTAGATGTGCATTGTAACAGAAAGATTGGACCGACACTGGACTTTGGGTGTAGACCTTGTCAGGAAGTGACCATTTTCCGCATTGGCAAAGATGGTGATGGACGATTCCGTTTCTTTATAGCAGGTGGAGAAGCACTTGATAAACCAAAACAGTTTAATGGAACCTCTATCGTGGTGCAAACAAAGGCAAATGCGAAACAGCTTGTTTATGACAGCGTAAAAGCTGGATGGGAGCCGCATTTTGTCGTTGCATACGGAAATATTGCCGCAGAACTTGAAATTTTGGCAGAAATGCTTAATATGGAAGTACAGAAGTTGTGAAAACGTTAGAAACGAAAGGGGAGCGTATGATTCGACATACTGGGGCAAATATGGAAACTGTGCGCAGACGTAACCGCGCAGCAATTTTGAAGTATATCAATGATCATGGTCCTGCCTCCAGAAAAGATCTGGCAGAGGTTTTAGGCTTAACACCGGCAGCTGTGACACAGATATGTACCGATTTGTTTGAGGAAGGTATCCTTATTGAGACGGGCATCAATGTAAAAAGCAGTGGTGCAGGAAGAAAAAAAGTACTTTTAGATATTAATTTTGCAGCAGCGTATGTATGTGCAATGACGATTGAACCAGAGCATACGACGGTTACACTTTCTGATTTCCGAGGTGAAGTGGTTGCTTCGGAACGCTGTAAGACGGATACATCTGTAACACCGGAGGTTTATTTAAATCATTTGGCGCAGACGGCGAAGTGTCTGATAACAACATATGGTGATGAAACAAAGAAATTAGCTGCAGTCGGTGTTGGTATTACAGGTCTTGTGGACAAGGAGAGTGGCAGTAGTATCAAGGCTTATGGAATCTGGGATGAACCAGTGGCAATCTCAGAAATCTTAGGGCATCACTTTGACGTGCCTATTTATGTGGAAAATAATGTTAATGCATTCGCGATGGCAGAATTATTATATGGAACAGGTAAAGAACATGATAATCTCATGGTGATCAAATGGGGGCCGGGTGTAGGTTGTGCAATCATTATCGACCAGGAGATTTATGAAGGACGCCATGCGAAAGCGGCAGAATTGGGGCATTTTATTGTTGAAAAAAATGGAGCACTATGTAAATGTGGACGACATGGTTGTCTGGAAACAAAGGTGTCTTATAGCGCACTTTGTGAAATAGCACCGTTTAGAGAAGAAAGTTTTGGTGAAATGTTTATTCAGAATCGGGGAAATACGATTGGCGAGCGGTTTATGGAAGCTATGGATTTGTTTGCCAGAAGTATTGTAAATTCTGCGACCATTATGGCACCAAATCGTATTATACTGACGGGCTGTCTGTTTGAAAACCCATGTGTGCGTGAGGCATTGATTGCCGCATGCAGCAGTTATGATACGAGTCTTGGTGCAGATCGGATTCTTTATTCAGGTCTGGCACAAAAAGAGCATTATATTGGACCGGTCGCCATCTGTGCGAAGATGCTTTTATATTCCTAGTGAGAAAAGTGGTGTGTGTTTTGTACAGCAATTATATTGAATAAACAACTTTCCCCTGCATACAATGTAAAAATGAGTATTGCAGGGGATTTCTTTGAAACCATATATTGAAAAAAGAGCAGTTGAAATTGGTACATACATTGTGGAGAAAAATGCCACGGTGCGACAGGCGGCAAAGACCTTTGGCGTGAGTAAGTCGACCGTTCATAAAGACGTGGCGGAACGTCTGCCACAGATAGATGTGGCATTGGCAAAAGCGGCGAGAGCGGTACTCGATGTCAATAAATCGGAACGCCATATACGTGGCGGTCTTGCTACCAGAAAAAAGTATGCACATATCCATTGACTTTCCGCGTTGGATACACTAAGATTTTTAAAGAGTATACGAACCGATAATGGTATTTGAGGAGGAACAAATGGAAAACGTTACTATTATGGATCATCCACTGATCCAGCATAAAATTTCAAGACTTCGTGACAAGACAACAGGAACAAATGAGTTCCGTACCTTGGTCAGTGAGATCGCTATGTTGATGGGGTTTGAGGCACTGCGCGATCTTCCGACCGAACTGGTAGAGATCGAGACACCGATCGAGACGACCAAACAGCCAATGATTGCCGGTAAGAAGATGGCGATTGTGCCAATTCTTCGTGCAGGTCTTGGTATGGTTGATGGTGTGTTAAATCTTGTACCATCTGCAAAGATTGGACATATCGGTTTGTATCGTGACCCGGAGACTCATGAGCCACATGAGTATTACTGCAAGTTGCCGGAACCAATCGACCAGAGAACTATTTTGGTAGTAGATCCAATGCTTGCAACCGGTGGATCCGGTGCAGATGCCATCACCATGATCAAGCAGCATGGCGGCAAGAATATCAAGTTCATGTGCATCATTGCCGCACCGGAAGGTCTGGAGAGACTGCACAAGGAACATCCGGATGTGCAGATTTATGTTGGCGCCTTGGATCGTCAGTTGAATGAGAATGCTTATATCTGTCCGGGACTTGGAGATGCCGGGGATCGTATTTTTGGAACAAAGTAATCAAGGATCAGATGTCAAGGGGGATGCTCTTTTATAGGGCATCCTCTTATCTTATAGCAATGAGTAAAGGAAAAAATATGGGAAAAAATATTGTTTTGATCGGTATGCCGGGTGTGGGAAAAAGTACTTCCGGAGTTATTCTTGCAAAAGTATTAAATTATGATTTCTTGGATTCAGATCTGGTCATTCAGCATCGGACCGGAAAACTTTTAAAAGAAATCATTGCAGAAAAAGGCATTGATGGCTTCAACGCAGTAGAAAACGAGATCAACAGCCAAATTGATGTGGAAAAAACCGTGATCGCGACCGGAGGAAGTGTTATCTTTGGCGCAGATGCTATGGCACACTTTAAAGAGAGCGGGATTGTCGTTTATCTGAGGATCAGTTATGATCTCTTGGACGAGCGTCTGGGGGATCTGGATGAGCGAGGTGTCGTACATAAAGAGGGACAGACCCTGCGGGATATTTATAATGAGCGCACGGCACTTTATGAAAAATACGCGGATATTACCGTGGATCTGGACGGCAAGGATGTGGCTGGCACGGTGGATGCAGTAGTGGCGCAGTTAGATATCTAAAGTATTGTGTGATGGGATTTCCAGAATTTCGGAAACGGCTTCTTATCGTGTAGATTTTCCTGTAGTATAAAGGTATCAAGAAGGGGATAGATGGTAGCATCTTTCCCGAGAGAGGAGAAAGAAGTATATGAAGTTTTGGAGAATGTTGAAGATGGTCTTGCAGTTTAAGGAAAGATATGAAGACGCATATGCTATTGATTGTAAAACGCCGTTGACGTGTCATGCGTTTTGGTGGCAACATGGTGATATTCCTGAAATTATGAAAAAATATGACATAAGCAGGAAGAAGGAAATCCTCTTTTATGGACCATCCAATTTTGCCAGATGGACAAGAATGGATGAGGATATGAAAGAATATAAAGTGCAAAATCACGCGTTTGGAGGGTGTACGGATGTAGAACTGGTGGGCTATGCCAAGAAAGTTTTGTTCCCCTATGAACCGGCGGTGATCTTTTTCCAGACAGGATCGAATGATTATGTGGAACAGAAAGGTACAAATGAGCAAAAACTGGAAAATTGCATGAGATACAAAAAAGCAATGTTTGAGGATTTTCACAGAAAACTGCCGGAAGCAAAAATGGTTGCCATGAGTGGACTCTTGTTGCCGGGACGTAGCAAATACACCGCTATGACGATTGAACTAAATAAGCAGTTGAAGACATATGCTGAAACGACGGATTTCCTGTCTTATGTGGATGCAGATGCCATGACTTATGATGGAAGTGGGTATCGAGAAGAACTGTTTGAAAAAGATAAGATCCATCTGAATCATAAGGGGCAGATGACATGGTACGAAGGTTATATCCGCCCGGCAATAGAAAAGGTTATCTTGGAAAATGGAATGGAATTTTTGCGAAGATAGTATTAGACTATAAAGCATGAATACAAAAACAATACTACAATCCATGCAACAGGGAGTACTTGTCTGTGATCGGAATGGCAGAGTGATCTATTGCAATCAGGCATACGCGGATTTTGCGAAAATCCCTTTAAAAGAGATGCAGGGAAGACCAATCAAAAAATTGCGTCAGGGTGCACTGGTACCCCAGGTGCTTCAAAGTGGACAGGCGATTGAGGGCGCATACCGCAGGGAAGAAAACCAGGAATATTTTGTTAATATATATCCGATTTTAGAAGAGAGCAGAGTTGTGGGAACGGTGTCTATCGTTACATCTCTGAAAATACGAAAACTTGAGGAAGAGACAATAGGAAAAACGTTAAAAGAACGCGTGGCAGAATTTGAAAAAAGCCAGATCCGTCAGATGATAGAGATATACGGCGATACAGTCGAGGGAAAGAAGCGAGTTGCAAGAGAACTGGGTATTTCCTTGTCAACGCTCTATGAAAAGTTGTCCTATTGCCCAAAGAATATAAGATGAGTAAATTGTTGGTTTTACAGATAACCATGCTTTTGCTGATTTTAGTAGGAGCACTTATAAAAAGAATAGGAATTATAAGCAAAGAAGGGCAGAAGAATATCAACGATCTGGTCATTTATCTGGTGCTTCCCTGCAATATTGTAAAGTCCTTTATGATTGACTGCGATAGCAATACGTTTGTGCAGTTTGCAGAGGTTCTTGTGATTTCCATAGGGATACAGATCGTCAGTGTGATCCTGGGAAAGATTTTATATGGCAAAAGGGAAGTCGGACATCGCATGAGCCTGCAATATGGCGTGATCTGCTCCAATGCGGGATTTCTGGGAAATCCGGTCGCTGAGGGCGTTTTTGGAGCCATTGGGCTTGCTATGGCATCCATATTCCTGATTCCCATGCGCATTATGATGTGGTCCTCCGGGATTGCTATCTTTACGCAATCTAAGGACTGGAAAGCGACGTTGAAAAAAGTCGTGACCCATCCTTGTATCATTGCCTGTTTTATTGGCTTGCTTTTGATATTGACCCAATACACACCGCCTGCGGTCATCACCAATACGATTGGTACCATTGGAAATTGTAATACGGCACTTTCCATGATGGTTATTGGTATGATTTTAGCGGAAGCAGACTGGAAGTCGATTTTTGATGGGGAGGTGCTTCGTTACTGTTTGCTCCGTCTCGTTCTGATGCCAGTGGTTTTGTATGTAATCTGCCTGGCAATCAGTCTGCCATCTCTGGTTACCGGGGTCTGTGTGCTTTTAACGGCTATGCCGGCTGGGGCAACGACTAGCATTCTAGCGTCTAAGTATGGCTGCGATGAGATTTTTGCAACGAAACTTGTAGTTGCATCGACTATTTTATCCATGCTGACGATTCCAATCTGGAATGTGATCCTGACAATGTAGGATCCGAAATACAAAAAATACAAAGAAACAGTAGAAAAAGATTGTAGAAAAGGGACAATTCCGTTATACTTTCTTTAGTTAGGGATATCTGCGAGGTTGCATGTGTCAGCTCGCAGATTTTTTGCGGAAAAATATTTCGTAAAAAGAAAAATTAAAAGTATAAAGGAGTTATGTAATGAATCAAAAAGGAGCAATCAAGGATGCCCGCACATTAGGGACACCGAAGATGTTGTTGCTGGGATTACAGCACATGTTTGCCATGTTTGGCGCAACGATTTTAGTTCCAATTCTCGTGAATGATTATTTCGAGGGAGAAGGACTTTCTGTTCAGGTAACACTGTTTTGTGCAGGTGTTGGTACATTAATATTTCATTTCATCACTAAGCGAAAGGTTCCTGCATTCTTAGGATCATCATTCGCATTTCTAGGTGGATTTTCCATGGTAGCACAATTGAATAGTGGAATTTATGCAGATATGACCATGGGTGAAAAATTACCATATGCCTGTGGTGGTATTGTAGTAGCTGGTTTGTTGTATCTGGTTTTTGCTGTAATTGTAAAATTGGTAGGTGTGCGAAAAGTAATGCGTCTGTTACCACCAGTTGTTACAGGTCCAATCATTATTAGTATTGGTCTTTCACTGGCGTCTTCTGCCGTGAACAATGCACAGACAAACTGGCTCATTGCGGTTGTAGCATTTGCTGTTATTGTAATCTTTAATATCTGGGGTAAGGGAATGTTTAAAATTATTCCAATTCTTATGGGTATTGTGATTTCCTATATTTTTGCATTGATTTTAAATGGTGCGGGTGTTACAAACGCAGATGGAAGTGCTATTTTAAACTTTACATCAGTAGCAAGTGCACATTGGGTACAGTGGCAGCCATTTGTATGGTGTAAATTTGATATCACTGCAATTCTTGTTATGGCACCAATTGCGCTTGCAACCATGATGGAGCATATCGGTGATATTACAGCAATCTCTGCAACCGTAGATGAAAACTTTGTAGAAGATCCGGGACTTCATAGAACCTTGATTGGTGATGGTATTGCAACTGCTTTTGCTGGAGCAATTGGTGGTCCTGCAAATACAACTTATGGTGAAAACACCGGTGTGTTAGAGCTTTCGAAAGTACACGATCCAAGAGTAATTCGCATTGCAGCGATTTATGCAATTATCCTTAGTTTTTCACCAAAGTTTGCAGCGGTAATTGGTTCGATGCCATCTTCCATTATTGGTGGTGTCAGCTTTATTCTTTACGGTATGATTTCTGCAATCGGTGTACGTAACGTTGTAGAAAATAATGTAGATTTCACGAAGTCGAGAAACCTCATTATTGCAGCCGTAATTTTGGTAAGTGCACTTGGATTTACTGATGGAATTACCTTTAGCATTGCTGGAACAAGTATTACACTTACTTCACTTGCAATTGCTGCTATTCTTGGTATTTTCTTGAATGCTATTTTGCCGGGTAAGGATTATGTGTTTGAAGGAAATCCAAAGAAAGAAGAGGCATAATCGGACGATAGCGTTTTGGGGAAAACAATGAAGTCTGAAAAGGTTATGATAAGATAAAAAAAGAGCATAGGGTCACCTCAAAGTAAGCCCATGCTCTTTTTTATATAAATATGGCAGAATGTTTTACGCATAATAGTTGATATTATTTGTCATGCGTCTGGCATAGCTGGTTAAAGATTTCATAAATTGGGAATCGCTGCCGAGCAATTTTTTGAATTTGCTGGCACTAATATTTTCTACAGCAGAAGAACTTAATGTCAAATAGCCAGAGGAATTTTCCCTGATACCAATATTTTCCAAATCTTTCTGATATTTGCTTGCAAGGTTTTTTAGATTCTTGTAAGTGGATATGGAATAGGAATTGGTTGAGGATTTTGTGGATTCCATTGTGTAATTGTAGGTGTCGACAAAAGCACGAATATGAGACGAAAGGTCTGTTTTATCAGCATTTTCAAAATCAAAATCGTCCAGCTTTCGAACAGCACGACGAAGCGCTTGTGCGTCTGCATAGTTCAATTGATTTGTTGTTGCGTTGGCACGGTTGCTTTTGGTGGTAAGAGAGCGATAGGTCGCATAGTAATTGCGCAATGTGATGTTGTTAGCTACAGAAAATCCACTCATAACGGCTCCTTTCGTATCGTATTTGAGATTGACAAAAATTGTTTCGGTCAACTCTTATATAGCATATATCGGAATTTTTTGAAAAAAATTGACCGATTATCTTGTTATTTTTTTTAGGCTTTACTATAATGAAACGAAGTTATTTTGGTACAGTGTACAAAGAAAAGAAATGGAGGACAAGCATGGAACAAGAAAAAGTCATTGTGATTGATTTTGGCGGACAATATAATCAATTGGTTGCCCGTAGAGTCAGAGAATGTAATGTTTATTGTGAAATCTATTCTTATAAAACAGATATTGAAAAGATCAAAGAAATGAATCCAAAGGGAATCATTTTAACAGGCGGTCCAAACAGTTGTTATGAAGCGGATGCCCCAACATATACGAAGGAATTATTTGAACTTGGAATTCCGGTTTTGGGTCTTTGTTACGGAGCGCAGCTGATGATGCATGTGCTGGGCGGGAAAGTTGAGAAAGCGCCTGTGAGAGAATATGGTAAAACAGAAGTGTTTGTAAAACAGGATTCACCACTTTTTGCAAATGTATCGGCAGCAACCATTTGCTGGATGAGTCATTTTGATTATATTTCAAAGACAGCGGAAGGTTTCCGTATTTGTGCACACACAGCAGATTGTCCGGTTGCAGCAGCAGAAAATCAGGAAAAGAATCTGTATGCTATTCAGTTCCATCCAGAGGTTCTCCATACGGTAGAAGGAACGAAGATGCTTTATAATTTTGTCCGAGGTGTCTGCGGATGCGCCGGAACATGGCGAATGGATTCCTTTGTTGAAAATGCCATCAAGGACGTAAGAGAAAAGGTAGGAGATGGGAAGGTACTTCTGGCACTGTCCGGCGGTGTGGATTCTTCTGTGCTTGCAGCACTTCTTGCAAAAGCAATTGGACCACAGCTTACCTGCGTGTTTGTAGATCATGGACTTCTTCGTAAGAATGAAGGTGACGAGGTTGAGAGTGTATTTGGCAAGGGCGGAGACTTTGATATTAACTTTATTCGCGTCAATGCACAGGAACGCTACTATAAAAAACTTGCCGGTGTTGTTGAACCGGAGCAGAAACGTAAGATTATTGGCGAAGAATTTATCCGCGTTTTTGAGGAAGAAGCCAAGAAAATTGGGGCAGTCGATTTCCTTGCACAGGGAACGATTTACCCGGATGTGGTAGAATCCGGACTCGGTGGAGAATCTGCAGTCATCAAATCGCACCATAATGTTGGTGGTTTGCCAGATTATGTAGATTTTAAAGATATTGTAGAACCGTTACGTAATTTGTTTAAGGATGAAGTGCGTAAGGCTGGTTTGGAGCTGGGGCTGCCAGATTATCTGGTATATCGTCAGCCATTCCCAGGTCCAGGTCTTGGTATTCGCATTATCGGTGAAGTAACGGCTGAGAAGGTACGAATTGTACAGGATGCAGATTATATTTATCGTGAGGAAATTGCGAAAGCAGGACTCGACCGCAGCATTGGACAGTATTTTGCGGCTCTGACCAATATGCGTTCTGTCGGTGTTATGGGGGATGAGAGAACCTATGACTATGCCGTGGCACTTCGTGCGGTAAATACCGTAGATTTCATGACAGCAGAGGCAGCAGAAATTCCATTTGAAGTTTTGCAGACAGTCATGAGCAGAATTATAAATGAGGTGAAAGGTGTCAATCGCGTGTTCTATGATTTGACGAGCAAGCCACCTGGAACGATTGAGTTTGAATAATTTTCAAAAGCTCGCAAAGCCTAGTAAAATGGGCATTTGCGAGCTTGTTTTTTGCCTTGTGGTACTAAAATGGTACGAAAGTGAGCTGTGCGTGAATAGTTTCATTTACGCCTGAGACCATGTTATTTTCCACTCAAAATATTCATTAGGAGAAATCTCTCCACTATTTAATTTCGTTTTCATTTCACACCATTCCGAAAGGAAATCATTTACCAATCCATATTCAAAAGTTAATGTGACAGGTGCACCTGCACAGTCATAATCATCTTCGTTATAAGTTGCTCTGGCTGTTTTAGATGGCTTTGCTGGAGTCATTGCAGTTAAGTGAATCAGATTGCCAGGAGCAGTGTACTCAGGAAATCTGGTAACTTTTCCTCTTGCTGGAAGTGAAGCTGTACTTTCTTCAAGCCAGAAAAGTGTTTCGATGATATCTTCAGCAGCACCAAGGCTGTAATCAGAGATTGCCTTGTAATTGCAGTGCAAAGCATCAGCAAGCTTTAGGATCATATCTTCACCGGGAATGCGGGCACCGGTTTCATACTGGGATATGCGGACAGACATATTTTTGCCTTCAAATCCAAGTGCACCGCCCAGCTCGTCCATTGTCATTTTACGGAATACCCGTATTTTCTTTATTCTTTCACCAATTGTCATACAGATAAAAAGAGATTGGTTTGATACAGCATTAGAAAATTACGAAAGGGGAAAAACGTATGGCAGATGGAAAGAGAAGATACAAGTCTGACAGGAAAGATTATAAGATATCGGTGAAGCTGACAGAAAAAGATGTGGATATTCTGAAAGCGGCACTTAAACGAACCGGACTAACAGCAAGTGCCTATATAAGAGAATTAATTCGTACAGGCGGTAAAGCTTGGCAATTCACGGGGAAGATGGTATAACAGCGATATTGATAAATTGCAGAACAGTCTGGATGATATAAAGAAAACATACGGGGAGGTGTTGGAAGTATGGCGATTACAAAGATCCTAAATATACAGGAATCAGAGGGCAGAAATCCGGCAACACACCTGAAGAATGCTTTGGAATATATCCAGAATCCAGATAAGACAGAAGAATGTGTACTGGTGGGCGGTATCAACTGCCTGCCGGATACGGCATTTGAGCAGATGGAGGAGACAAAGAATATATTTCATAAGACAGGTAAAAGGCAGGGCTATCATGTGATCATATCGTTTTTGCCGGAAGAAAAAGTAACGGCAGAGCAGACAATGTATGTTCTGGAATACTTTGCGAAGGATGTGCTTGGCGATGATTATGAAGCTGTGTATGCAGTCCATACTGACAGGGAACATATGCATGGGCATCTGATCTGGAACAGTGTAAGCATGACAACTGGCAAGAAATACAATTCACCGAAAGGCAACTGGAAGAATCATCTTCAGCCTATTACAAATAAATATTGTGATGAACTTGGACTTTCCATTATGCCGGCAGAGTACAGCCGGAATCCAAAAAATATCAGCAGGGATAAGTGGGAAAAGGAAATGTCAATGAAAGAAATAATTCTAAGGGATGCCAAGATGTGTGCATATGCAGCCGGAAATGTGGAGCATTTTAAATATCTGATGAAACGGCTGGGATATGTATTTAAAAAAGACGCGTGGATGGAGGTGCAGGCACCGGGATTTCGGTATTATCATAAACTGGCAAAGCTGGACGAGATGTTTTCAGAAGATATGTTACGGCATTATGTGGATATGCCCTGGATGGCAAAGCCTTATTTTTATTCGTCGGATATCAGGGGACTACACAGGGCGAAGCTGTCACCATTCCAGAAGGAGTTTTATGCAAAGCTATACAGATTAAGGGTTGTAGAACAGAAGCGTTTTGTAGTTGGTGGAGCAAAGTATGCAGAGGATTTGAAGAGGTTTCGTCAGTTACAGGATGAATATCTGCTGCTTGTGAATAATGACATTAAAAGTATTGTGGAGTTTGTGGGTTTCATAAGTGAGCAGGAAGAAAAGATTCAGCAGATTGAGGACAGACAGCATGAAATATACAGAGAAAACTCTAACCGAAAACGGAAGATTAAGATGGATAAGCAGTATCGTGAATATCAGATGTGGCATGTGGAATTGCAGGAAGAACTGGACGAGCTGAAGCAGGAGAAAAGGGAGATTAAGAGACAGTTGCAGCTTGCTGATGGCATTATGAAAGAAGATTTGTATACGGCATATTATGCGGTGTCAGAGGATGAGGAGATTGTTGCTGACAGGGATGTTGAGATACCGGGGATGGAAGAGGATATGCTTGATGAGATAACAACAGAAGCGGTTGTTGAGCCAGATACAAATGTTGAGGTAATGAATCCTAACAATAATCAGAATGATACGTCTGTAATGCCAGATATTCGTAATGTGTCTGATGTAAATACGGCAAGAATGGATGAAGATATTACTGACGTAACAGATAAAGGTGAATATGTGGAAACTAAAGAAACTGAACCTGTGGACAAAGCTGACTGGATTGTCAGGAGAATATCAGAGCTTGGTGGTTATGAGAATGTCAGTAATTCTGTTAAGGCAGAGATATTCGGATTTGATATTGCTGATGTAAGTGGAAGTATAAGACTGTTTTCGGATGTAATGAAAAAAATTGGAATGAAGCTGGATGGGGATGAACTTTATGAGGAGTTTCAGAGAATTTATGATGAAATGGTTAGCAGAGATGCTGATAAAGAAAAGGTAAGAGATAAGATAGGAAATAGGGGCAGAGGAAGGTAATTCCTCTGCTTTTAGCTGTTAAAGATAAATAGATAACAAAAAAATGATATTTATAATATCACAAAAATGTGATATAATTTACAAGTAGATTATGATTTGTAATGTAGGGAGAAAACATGGGTATCAAATTATTTCTGAATGATTATTATGATCTTTTAAAGTTTATGCATGATAATGAAGTAGTGATTTTGGATGAAAAAGTGATTCCATTAACACAGCAGGAGATAGCGACAACTTTAAAATGTAGTAAGATGAAAATTAACAGTATGTTTAGTATTTTGCAAAAGCAAGATTATATAGAGCAAAAAACAAGAGGCAAATATGTTTTGGCGGATAAAGCTGAAATGATAATTGAGACAATAGAAAAACTGCAATAATTATAGATAAGGAGCAAGTAAATATGCCTACATTGGATTGGATAGGAAAAGATAAGGTAATAAATCATCATAATGATGTTCCATATAAAGTTCTTGAACGCAAGTATAGTTATGATGAAGATGGTGAGCATAAAGATGATATTCACAGTGAGAACATGATTATACATGGCGATAATTTAGAAGCATTAAAATCTCTTTTGCCACAGTATGAGGGGAAAATCAAATGTATCTATATTGATCCTCCATATAACACTAGGAAGAGTTCAGAAAAAAATAAGGCATGGATATATTCAGATAGCGTGGATGACCCAAAGATAGAAAAGTGGTTTGGTGTGACTGTTGGTGATGAAGGAGAGGATTTATCTAGACATGATAAATGGTTATGCATGATGTACCCTCGGCTAGTATTATTAAATAAATTATTATCCGATAAAGGAATTGTATTCATCAGTATAGATGACAATGAATGTAGTTATTTGAAAATAATTTGTGACGATATATTTGGGAAGAAAAATTTTGTTGCACAGTTAATATGGAGATCGGATGGGAATTTTGATAATCAGGCGAAGATAAAGAATGTTCATGAGTATATTTTGTGTTATATAAAGAATGCTGATGAGGTTGGACTTCCTCAGGCAATAGATCCAAGTGCTTCTGAAAATAGTAAAATATATAATGAAGAAGTGAGAAATACAGTTGTCAAGAACGGACCTAAAAATCCTATGTCAACAATAAAGCTACCAATAGGTTTTCCGTGCTCGGTCAGTGATTTGATAATAAAATCGAGGAAAGATAAATTTCCATATTATGGAGCAGATGCAATTATAGAAGGCGGACGTTTAATTAATGAGGTAGAAGTTGAAAGCGGTTGGTCGTCAAAGAACATATTAATGAAGTATATTAATAATGGGTTTAACCCAGTTAAGGATACCAAGGGACAAGATACAGTGTTTGAAATTACAAAAACTGGAAATATCGAAATGATAAAAAAAAGAGGAGATGCTAGTCATGTTCTCTCGCTTTTACAGAACTTAGGTAGCACACAAAATATGAGTACAGAGTTGGCAAAAATGGGTGTGAAATTTGATTTTCCTAAACCGGTTGATTTGGTAATATATTTAATTAGTTTTTATTGCCGAAAAGATGACATTATATTAGATTCTTTTGCAGGCTCAGGTACAACCGCTCATGCTGTTTTAAACATGAATAAAAAAGATGGTGGCAATCGTAAATTTATTCTGGTTGAGATGGGAGATTATGCTGACACAATAACAGCCGAACGTGTAAAAAGAGTGATTGATGGTTATGGGGAAGGAAAGAATGCAGTAGATGGAACAGGTGGTAACTTCTCATATTATGAATTAGAAAGTCCATTGTTTTTGCAGGATGGAACTATCAACAATGATATAGATACAGCTGAAATTAGAAAATATATCTGGTATACAGAAACCAATGGGCTTGAGTATGTTGAGAACAAACAGGAGAAATATTATATTGGCTCTCATAATGATACAGCATATTATTTTTATTATGAAAAGGACAAGGCTACAATACTTGACTATTCTTTCTTGGCAACGGTAAATGTAAAGAACCAGGCATATATTATATATGCTGATTCTTGCGCATTATCAGATATCGATTTACAGAAGTGGAATATTACATTTAAGAAAATACCAAGAGATATTGAGCATATCTAGAAAGGACAAGGTATGGAACTTAAAAATTATCAGATACAGGTTATAAGAGATTTAGAACGATTCTTAGAACTGCTTATAGAGAAGCAGAGCATAAGTTCAGCATACAGCACCTTATGGAATGAAAAAGGAGTGAATGTGGGAATCGACGGAATGCCACCATACAATTCCGAATTAGCAGGGGTTCCACAAGTATGCTTCAAAGTTCCAACAGGTGGTGGAAAAACATTTTTGGCGGCAAATTCAATTAAGCCAATATTTGATTCTATGCCTCATATACATCCAAAAGCTGTAGTATGGCTCGTACCATCAGATGCAATACTTACTCAGACATATAGAACATTAACGGATAAGAATCATGATTATAGGAAGAAAATAGATGTTGATTTTGGTAATAAGGTCGAGATTTATTCTAAGCAGCAATTGTTAAATGGACAGAATTTTAATCCGACTTCGGTTAGTGATAATTTATCTGTATTTGTATTGAGCTATGATTCATTTCGGACGAGCAAAAAGGATGGAAGAAAAGCGTATCAAGAGAATGGTAGTTTGTTGCCATTTGTGAGATTTAAACAGGATAGTGGTTCCTTGTTGGAAGATACTGATGAAACAGCATTGATACAAGTTATCCGTAAATTGAATCCAGTTGTTATTGTTGATGAGAGTCATCATGCTACAAGTAAGCTCAGTAAAGAAATGCTTCAGAATTTCAATCCTTCGTTTGTGCTTGATTTGACAGCTACACCGAAAAATGGAAGTAATATTATCTCGTTTGTAGATGCAAGACAGCTTAAAGCAGAAAATATGGTTAAATTACCTGTAATTGTTTATAACAGAAAATCACAAGAAGATGTCTTTGTATCAGCCATTTCATTAAGAAGAAAATTAGAAAATGAAGCTGTTGAAGAACAGAAAAATGGTGGAAGGTATATCAGACCGGTTGTTTTATTTCAGGCTCAGCCTAGAACAAATGATGATAGTACAACCTATGATAAGATAAAGCATACTCTTATTGATATGGGGATACCAGAATCTGAAATTGCAATAAAGACTGCAGATAAGGATGAGTTGAAAAATATAGATTTAAGCAGCCATGATTGTAGTATTAGATATATCATTACAGTTAATGCATTAAAGGAAGGATGGGATTGTCCATTTGCATATATATTGGCAACAGTTGCGAATAGAACATCAAGCATAGATGTAGAACAGATTTTAGGAAGAATTCTCAGACTTCCTAATACGAGAAAGAATGAAAGAGAAGTATTGAATCTTTCGTATGTTATTACATCATCAAATGCCTTTTATGCAACACTCGACAAGGTAGTAGCAGGACTTAATGCGGCTGGCTTTACAAGTAAAGATTATCGTATAGATGATTATGTGGAGCCGAATACTGAATTTTCAGTAGAACAAGTTGGTAATATACAGACAGAGTTGAAGTTAGACACTGATGATACAAATAATGTATCGGATGAGATAGATTCTTTAAATGTAGATTTTGTGAGGGAGCAAATATCACCATTTGTAAATAATGAAAATATGGAATCACAGAGTCAATCTGAGGTTAGTGATGCGGTAACAGATATGCTTGACCGTGCAAAAACACAGAATGAATTATATTTGAAAGACTTTGAGGAAACAGAAGAAGAATACGTGCCAGTACCACCAGAGGTTGGAAATAAGATGAAACATTACAAAATAAATCAGTTATATGCAAGTGAAGCCGGACAGTTAGAGATACCTCAGTTTATGATAGAAACAGGCAGATCTCTGTTTTCTGAACATGAGCATCAGGTATTAACAAAAGAAAATCTGTATGCAGGATTTTCATTATTAGATAAGGATACTGTAATTGATTTTGACAGCATAGATTCAGAAATTGCAAGAATTGATATTGATGATTCAGATGCATTGCCAAAAGCATGGAAATTGCAGGGCTTTGATAGCCAAAATGTAAAACAGTGGTTTGATGAACAGCCGTCAGATAGAAAAATGCGTCTGTGCAAGGATATGATAATAAAGAAATTATCAAAGAATAATGCGATAAATGATAGAGATTTGGAGGTATATGTAGATAGGATTATTCAGAATCTTACAGAGGATCAATTAACAGATATGGAACAGACACCAGGTATCTATGTTCTGAAAATTAATAAAAAAGTTAATTCACTTTTGAATGAATATGCTAAGAAAATGTTTTATGAGTGGGTGGAACAAGACAAAATTTCTTGCCAGCCATCATATAAGCTGCCGAAAGAGATAAGCCCGACAGAAACAATAGCATCAATACCAAAATCACTATATAACGAAGAGGAAAATTTTGATACCGAATATGAAAGAAAGGTTGTCATGGAATTATCCTCATTAAACAATATTAAATGGTGGCATAGAAATATGGCAAGAAAAGGATTTGCCATAAATGGTGCTGTAAACGCATATCCGGATCTTATGGTGAGAACAGAAAGCGGTAAACTTTTACTGATAGAAACTAAAGGTGATCAGCTTGAAAACTCTGAATCCAGAGAAAAAGCTGAAACAGGTGCAAAGTGGGCTGAGATGGCTGGAAGAATGTATAAGTATTATATGGTGTTTGAAACAAAGAATCCTGGATATAATGGTGCTTATTCATATGAGGAGTTTATGAGGATTGTTAAAGAGTTGTAGTAAATAGAAAGGAAAGTACGTATTGATGCGTAGAGAAAATCCAAGATGGGAGTATAGAAGAGAAACATCAGCATACGATAAGTCTGATTATAGGAGTAAATTTTATAAGGGTAAATGGGAAAAAGCTTGGATAAAAGATAGAATCCAATATGCTTCAGATAAAAAAATAGATTTATATGAATCGATGTGGGAAGGTTATATAGATAAAACAGAACATATGCCCAAAAGTTTGTTTAAATTTTTTCCATTTAATCATAATAGTTTAAAATGCATTGAAAACAATTCTGTTTTCATGAATAACCCTAGTAATTTTAATGATCCATTTGATTGCTTACTGTGCGCAAATGAAAATGAATTTCTCAAATACTGTTTATTGGATTATCTGAAAGAAACGGACGCTGTTGGACGAGAGATATTATCACAAGATGAATTGAATAAATTGGAATATAGTTTTTGCGGTTATTGGGAACAGCATAGAGGAAGTATATATAATACTTTTGATAGTGTTGTTACTCATATCTGTTATGACCCTGAATTAAGAAAAGAACGTAAAGGAAGCGATGAAATTAGTCGGAAAATATATTATGATAGGGTAAAATATGAAAATGGACTAAAAGAGCTAAGAAAAAATAAGATACAAGTAACTTCGTTTGCTAATATTAATGATTTTAAGTTGACTTCTTATATGGAATTATGGGCACATTATGCACAAAATCATGAAGGTTTTTGTGTTGAGTACGATTTAACACAACCTATTGCAGATTCAAGAGAAAATGCAATGATTTTAGGGGGATTATTGCCGTGCGAATATGGAGCAAAACAGATTGTTTTAAGTAAAAGAAAAATATACAAGTATATAAACAAAATCCCGCTTACAGCATATGAACAGATGGAACTTGATAAAAGTTTAATGCTGTCATTTATCACAAAATCTTCATCGTGGAAATATGAAAATGAATGGCGACTTTTGCTGCCTGTGGATATATGTAAAATATATGACAATATGATACCATTCTTCCCGATAAAGGCAATTTATATTGGATGCAGAATGCATAGGGATAATAGAGAGTATTTGTATTGTTTGGCAAAACGTAAAGATATTAAAGTTTATGATATGTCTATGCATGAATATAATTTTGAACTTGAAGGTGAGTATTGCGAAGCCGATATAAATAATTATTTTCAAATAAAAGAAGAGAAGAGACAGAGAGAGTTAAGAGATAGTAAATATAAGTTTTGGAAATAAAAATCAAATAAGATATTAAGAAAATTAGAAATGATAATTATGTTTAGAATATAGTTTTGTGTAGGAATGGAGATGACGCTATGGAACTTGAAATGGATGTAGAGGATTTATTAAACAAAAGAAAATTAGAATCAGACCGAATAGAGTTTAAGACGGGGTGGAATCCTGATGATATCTACCATAGTGTCTGTGCATTTGCAAATGATTATAATAATGATGGCGGCGGTTATATTGTTGTAGGCGTTGAGGAAAAAAATGGTGTTGCCAAGCGTCCGGTAAAAGGTTTACCTGAATATATGTTGGATTCAATACAGAAAGATATGTTGGGGTGCAATAATTTGATTTCTCCACCCTACTTTCCACAGGGGATACCAGCAGAAGTGGATGGAAAATGGATTTTTGTAATTGTTGTCAGAACAGGACAGTAGCGACCTTATAAATCACCAGAGCATGTAACAAGTAAGAAAGAAAAGAAGTACAATTATTATATTCGTTATCAGACAAGTTCTGTTAAGGCAAATAGTGAACAGGAGCGAGAACTGATTAATATGTCAGATCAAACCCCGTTTGATTGCAGAGCAAACCATAAGGCAACATTTGAGGATATTTCACCGGTGCTGTTAGAAGATCATTTGAGAAAAACTGGTAGTAAGCTTGCTAAACAGGTAAGGGAACGTGGTGTTGAGGAAATACTTAATGATATGCAGCTATTGGTTGGTCCTCCAGAACTCAGATATATTCAGAATGTGGCAATTATGATGTTCTGTGAGCATCCAGAAAAATTCTTTGGATATACTTATGTACAGATGACCTCTTTTCCTAAAGGAAGCATTGAAAATCCAAGTATTAGTGAAGATTTCCCTAATATTACAGGTTCGGTGCCTCAGATGATTCAGGCAACAATGGAAAGATTTCGTAATTTGATTATTCGAGAAAAGGTAATTAAAGTACCAAATCAGATGGAGGCATTAAGGATATTCAATTATCCATATCAGGCAATAGAAGAGGCTGTGGTAAATGCTTTTTATCACAGAGATTATATGTCTTTTGAACCAGTAACTATAGAGATAGAGCCGGATTGCATAAATATAATGAATTTTCCGGGAATAGACAGATCTATTTCAGAAAAGACAATAGCTGAAGGAAAGAGATTTGTTTCTAGGTTTTATAGAAATAGACGACTCGGAGAGTTTTTAAAAGAACTGGATTTATCAGAGGGGCATTCTTCTGGCATTCCAACAATACAGGAAGAACTTGAGAAGAATGGCTCACCAAGAGCGGAATTCTTTACCGATGAAGATAGACGAGCTATGAGAATAAGGATTCCGATTCATTCAGCGTTTTTAGAAAATAATGATGAAGTTTCAGCATCGGATGGTTATGAGAAAGCGACGAATAAATTGTCTAAGAAAAAGATGGAGCAGTATGACAAAATCCTAAAGTTGATGGATGATGGCGACTGGCATAAAACTGCGGAAATTGCAGAAAATTTGGGGCTTAAGGATACCAGAACAAAAGAATGTTAAAGGAATTGGTTGGACTTGAGAAGCTTGTTGATAATGGTAAAACAAAAGGCAAAATGTACAAATTAAAATAATTCGTCGCTAAAAAAACGACGAAAAAAGCGACGGAAAACATAATTATTTTCAAAGTTAGATTAAGAAGTAATAAATAGACTGGGGGAAGAACAGTGTCATTGATTAATGAGATAATTGAATTTGTTAAATCAATTATAAGCAATGTAAAAATAAGTTGGATTGGTATGGCAATAATAATATTGTTGCTTATCATTTTCCTAATTGTGAAATGGATTTTAGGTAAATATAAAAAAGGAAAAAGTACAATAAAAGAAAATTTTAAAGAGTTTTGGAACGATTTAAGAAATTTAAAAGGATGGCAAAAGGTGATATTTGGAGTAGGAGGAGTAATATTCTGTGTATTTGTATTTGGAGTTTGTTACCAGATTAAAAAGCCTAATCCATATCAGGAAATTGCAATATTGAACAATCAGGACGAAGTTATTTATCCTATTGGCGTAGATATCCTAAATGAGAGAAAGGTAGGGGATTTTACTTTTTTTACATATAATATGACAGAAATGATTGGGAACGATGTTATTACATATCCGGCATTGTTTAAATGGAAGGAAGGAAAATTAGCAGAACGTATAAGTGAAGGTGCTTGTCCTCATTTTGAGGTAGTAAAAAATAGTGTTATATATTTGAATTCCACATTGGTAGATTCTTCCCATGGACAGCTGTATGTTGCTAGACCAGATGGAATGAATGAAAGAGTTATGGAAGAGGAGTTATATGATTTTTCAGTTGATGATGAATATATTTATTTTACCTATTGCTTTGATACAGTTGGAGTTGGGCTGGAGGGACATGCTTTACATAGAATGGATTTAAATGGTGATAATATAATTACGGTAGCTTATGAATTATCTAGTCCAAGTTTACAGGGCAGTCATTATAACGTCAGTATAGAAGATGGATGGGCGATATATTCAAACTATAAAATACAAATTGGCAATCGGGCAGATGGATTAGAAAAGGTGGTTTTACTAGACAGTACAGATGAAGATTGGATATATTACACATCAAATATGCTAATAAAAGCTAAACCGGATGGAACAGAGCAAGTGGTTTTGGATGGTGTAGATGATTTCTGGTATCAAATTGATAAAATTGAGGGCGGATGGATATATTATCAAAAAGGAAATGATAAATATAAAATAGATATTAATGGAAACAATAAGGTAAAGATTGAGTAATAGCTTAAGTGAATAACAGTACATAGAATGAGTATAGTGGCTCAGTTGCCAAGAAAAAAATCTTAGATTTTTGTCTTGGCAACTGAGCCACTATAGAGCGGTGAAAGTTATGACAGCTTGAAATCAAGATATGATTTTGACAATATGTCATTTACAAAATTGAAATCAGTATATAAGCAGAGATCAGGAAATACATTTGAAGATACAGATTATGAATCATTTGGTCTGGTTGATGAAAAAGGCAATCTGACGAATGCAGGAGCACTTCTGGCAGATGAATCTCCGGTTCGTCATTCCAGATTATTTTGTACAAGATGGAATGGACTTACGAAGGCATCTGGAATTGTAGATGCACTTGATGATAAGGAATATACGGGAAGTCTTGTCACACTATTACAGGCAGGAACAGATTTTGTCAGAAATAATTCCAAGAAAGCATGGCGTAAGGTAGGTGACGGCAGAATTGAAATGCCTGATTATCCGGATCGTGCAGTACTGGAAGGTGTAGTAAATGCATTGATTCATAGAAATTATATGGAGACAGGCAGTGAAGTCCATATAGATATGTTTGATGACAGAATCGAAATATATTCACCGGGTGGAATGATAAGCGGAATATCTCTAGAGGGAAAAGTTCTATTAAAAATTCCATCAAAGCGAAGAAATCCGATATTAGCTGATATATTCAGCCGCTTGAAGTACATGGAGCGTAGAGGTAGTGGATTTAAGAAAATATTGGCAGACTACGAGGGTCAGGTTGAATTTGATGAGACTAAGATGCCGGTATTTGAGGCTGATAATGATGATTTTACATTGACTTTGTATAATTTGAATTATGGTTCTAACTATGCAATACATGCAAACGAAGAGAAAATTCAAGGTGATACCCAAGATGATACTCAAGGTGATACCCAAGATGATACTGAAGAAAAAATCATCAAAATGATAAAGGATAATCCGCAAGTATCAACGGCAGATATGGCAAAGGAATTGAAAATTGGAATTGCAACAGTAAAACGAAAAATCAAAAAAATGTCTAATGTATCATATGTCGGAAGTGGTTACAGTGGACACTGGGAGATTAACGGATAGAAAGTGCATTATATTATTCAAGCTATGAAAAGAGAAATAATAGTTTTTGAGCTAAATTAGTTCAAGTAATTATATTTTAGTCCAAGATGAAAGAAGAAAATGCTGATATACAGAGGATTTTCTTCTTGAACTAAAGATGAAATTAGCTCAAGAGTGAAACAAATAAGTCGAAGAAATAATATTCGAAATGTGTAAATCAGGTGGCATCCAAGAATATTTTGGAGTTAGTCTCAACGAAGTCTAATGAGATTTGAGACTTGGTGAGACTACATAATATGGCAGAAAAGCGATAAAATCGGCATTGGTGGTTGAATTGTATGAGTACAGTCTCAAGTCAGTCTCAGGTCAGTCTCATTTTTGACACTGTTTGTTGAGACTAACATGAGGCTGAGGAGGTTCAAAATCATGGACATAAGCAAAAAGGATTGGAAATTATTTCGAGAAAGATTATTAGGCTGGCAGGAAAATTATATGGAAGGTCTTGTTAAAGAGTATGCAAATTTTCTGAATGATGATAAAAAGCCTGCATCAGAAAAATTCTGGGAACTTGAAAAACGGATAAAAGAAGATAAGCGACATCCGGGTGTTATCATGGAGATGAGTAAATCAGAGGCAATATGGGATATTGTTCGTCTCATTAGACTGAAAGTAATTACATATGATGATTTATCAGACTTTAGTGATGAATTACAGAATGAAGTAAAAAGAATACTTGAGATGAGCAGGTGATACATATGGAGATTGGTGCAACAAAAGCAGTTCAAGATCGACTAAAAACAACAAAGATTGAAGAAAGCAAAGGTGCTTCACTTGTGTTCTGCTGGGACACATATTTGACGAAAATAAAAGGAAGAAATGTCTTGTTTATTGTAAATTCCAGTAATCGTTATACAATGTGAACTTTGGATAGATAATAATGATATGGGCGAGGAGAAGGTTATTAACCTTCGCAGGGAATCAACATCATATGCTGAGACAAATTATGCAAAGCCCATGATGGTTGCTGAAAGTAAGGCAATATATGAAACATAGAAATAAAGAATCTGCTTTATTATACAAATTATTTTATATTGTAAGCGTTGATTGCTTCTCAAAAGTTTGTGGTTGAACAACGAAACATAATGAATTGATGAAGAACTATCAGAGCATATGATGCCCGGAAAGGATAAAAATGATAAATTGGAATTTGATGAAAAAAATACAGAATTTAATTTCTGGGCAAAAAAAAGGTGATGGCTTGGATGGAGAGTCTGGGTACAGGGATTTAACACCGGAATCAGATACAAAGAATAGTGAAGAATATATACGAGCACTCCATTGGGCAATAAAGAATAAAGATGTGAAAAATATAGCATTATCAGGTCCATATGGATCGGGAAAAAGTAGTGTTATAAAAACATATCTGAAAAAATATCCTAAGACAAAATATTTGTCCATATCATTAGCAGCATTTTCAACGCCAACGAAATCAGTAAATGGAGAAGATGATAAAACAACTTTATTAGCTGATGATTGGACTTTAGATGACGTTGATGAAAATGTAATAGAGGAAGGAATTCTTAAGCAACTTTTTTACAGAGTAGATGTGGGGAAAATTCCACAAAGTCGATATAGAAAGATTAAGAAGTTATCCTATTGGAAAATGTTTTTCACGATATTGATGTTAACTGTCGTAGCATCAGCTGTTTATCTTGAAATTAATCCGAATGTTTTGGAAGACTTTAAAAATACAGTCATTAATAATGGAGCATTTTTTCATCTTAACCAATGGTTATCGTATGCTGTATTTACAGTAACCATCTTTGGAGTATTGTTATTGATTACGACAGTTCTTAAATATGTGATGTCAAATTTTAGAATTGCTAATATTAACCTGGGTGATAAGGCAAGTATATCAAAGAAAGAAGAAAAGGAATCAATCTTTGACAAGTCGTTGGACGAAATTGTGTATTTCTTTGAAAGTACAACTTATGATACTGTTTTTATTGAGGATTTGGATAGGTTTAATCAGCCAAATATTTTTATAAAATTACGTGAATTAAATACTGTTATAAATAATTATGATAATATTAAACGCAAAGTTGTATTTATATATGCGATAAAAGACGATATGTTCAAAGATGAGGAAAGAACCAAGTTTTTTGATTTTATTGTCCCTGTGATTCCTTATATTAATGCAACTAACTCTGGTGAAATATTAAGAGGGTTTTTAAAATTTGAAAAAGGCGAAGATGGTGTATATAAAAGCAAAAATTATGATATATCAGATCGCTATATATGGAAGATATCGCCTTTTGTGCAAGATATGAGAGTGTTGACTAATATATGCAATGAATTTCTTGTATATAAGAGAACATTAAAAACGACTAAACTTAAAGATGAAGAAATGTTTTCGATGATTACATTTAAAAATTTATATCCGAAAGAATTTGCTGAATTACAGGCTGAGAGAGGAATAGTTAAACAGGTTTTTCAAGAAAAGGAAAAGTTTGTAATTAATGAAAAGAAAAAGCTCGAAGAGCAAATAGTACCTAAAAGAGAAATTCTAGAAAATGTACATAATGATATTCTTTTTTCATTGCAAGAAATTAAGCATGCATTTTTAGGATTTTTATCATATGATAATGGAACATATTACTCTTTAAAAAATTTGCAGATAAATAATAACAGTCAATATTCTTATGAAGAGATACTTAAAGAAGATTTTGATTTGACTAAATTACAAAATATTAGCCAGCTAATTATTGTCTATGATAAATATAATGAGTATTATGAAAGAACACATACTGTAAGTGATATTGCAAAAAAAATGGAATCACAAGGTAACCAATATTTAAAACGTATGAATGATTTGCAATTTAGCGAGAAATCTAAAAAACAAAAATTGATTTCAGAAATACAAAATTTGGAAGAGAAGATTGCAAAGATAGATGGATATTCATTAAAAGAATTGATTGCCGAGTTTGGTGAAGATTTTCTTCCGGTAGGAATAAGTAAGTATGGAATTTTGAAGTTCTTGCTTATAAATGGATATATAAACGAAGGTTATGTAGATTATATTAATTATTTCCATCCAAATAGTATTACTAAGGATGAGAATGATTACTTACGTAGCATTCGTATGCGTAATAAAGCAAAAAACTTTGCGTTTGAAATTAAAAATTTGCAGCAGGTGAGTGATCGTATATATGATGCTGAATATAGGCAGACAGAGACATTAAATTATATACTTACGGATTTTATGCTTATCCAATGTTCAGAGAAAACTAATAAAAAGTATTATTTTGATGGTTTTGAATTGGACAAAGGAATGGAACATTATCAATTTACAAAAGAATATATTGAGAGAGATCAAAATGTTAATGACTTTGTAAGTGAATTGTGTAAATACTACCGCCATATGTGGAAAAATATTGCGGAGGATGTTTCTTTGTTGGAGGAGACTAAATATAAATATTTGTCACTAATTTTGAATAATGCAACTATGGATCAAATTGTAATATTGGATGAAGTAGAACACTCGGATTGCATAAAAAACTTTATAGTCGAAGATGAGAAATCATTAGCTTACTTAAATGGAGTATCAGCCGATGTACTAATCGAATTAATATCAAGACAGTCGATTATATTCAGAGAAATTAATAATGTAGGTGCAGATGCGAAAGTATTAAATTATATATATCAAAACGATATGTATGAGTTAAATAATTCAATGATTTCATCGGTGATAAAATTTTATCATCCAGATTTGGCAGATGTGCTTGGAAATGCACATTATACGACTATTCTAAATGCTGATGTTAATTTCCTAAATAATAGGATTTGGAATGATTTTGAAGATTATATTAATCATTTTGTATTGGGAAGAGAAGAGAATGTTTCTGAGGATATAAATGCAGTGGAAGATATCATAGAACGCTTGGCAAATACGAACATTGAACTTGCTATATCTGTATTGGATAAGGAAAAAGTAAGCTGGGACGAGTTGGATGAATGTTGTAAGAATAATGTTGAAAAAGACAAAAAGAAAGAAATTTGGAATTATTTATTTGACAATAGACGTATTTCTTGTACTTGGAAGAATTTCGAATCTTATTATATTGAATTTGGTATTACCATTGAACTGTCAGACTGGTTTAATGAAAACTGTAGTGATGTTGTAAAGTCAGAGAAGACGGATAAGATAGACAATGAGTGCATAAAGAATATTATTATTAATCCAGAAATTACAGTACAAGCCGTGGAACAGATAGTAGATAATTATAACTGTGATGAAGAAATAGAGTTTAATGTATCAAAACTTCCAGAGGATAAAATTTATGTATTGATTAGAAAACATTATATAAGATATTCCTTATCAAATACTGAAAAGATTAAAAGTAATGCAATAGATGGTTTTGGTATATATTGCAGAGAATATATTGATCAATTTATAAATGATTTGCCATCAGTTTCACTAAATGAAAGTGAAGTTGTTATGTTACTGAATGATACGACTATTGATAAGCATTTTAAGCCTGAAATATTGAAAAAAATATCTGCAGGTATTATGACAAAAAAGTTAGCACAGACTATTGCAAGTAATCAATTTGATGTAGATAAAGTGTATGTTGAGCGTGCATGGAAATTTTTGGATAATACAGAAAGACATATGTTGCTTGTTTACCATTTACAAGTGTATAGTGTTGCAGAAATCTCGAGATTATTGATGGAACTTGGTGGTGAGTGGAGTAAGCTTAGTGATAATAAGTCTAGACATAAGGAAGAAATTTCGATTGATGTAAATGGTCATAATGAGAGATTGTTGTTGCAACTGCAAAAGAAAGGTTTTATTACTAGTTACCAAGAAAAGAATGATAGAAAAAAGAGGTGCTTTGAAGTATGGGTTAAACAACAGTAGGAAATGTTAATACGTAGAAGATAAATCTTATTATACAAATGCTTTTATGTTGCAGTCAATAAGTCGTTGATTGATTCCCAAAAGCCGGCGATTAGAGAAGAAAAGTCGGCGGTTGACGATAAAAAATCGGCGGTTGATAGGATAAAGTCGGCGATTGAGCAGCAAAAATATAATGAACCTTCGAAGGCAAATATTCTTAAGGTGTATGATGAAATAGA
>OLGI01000700.1_pt1 | contig 33270 bp, 25 predicted proteins | sample 1605221 | NCBI WGS metagenome assembly OLGI01 (sample SAMEA3888915, study PRJEB22519) | human gut metagenome | biome: human gut; feature: human-associated habitat; material: faeces | place: Denmark | collected 2010 | reverse complement strand
ATTGTTGTACCTTTGCACCAGCAATCGAAAGAAAGCTTCTCTTGTACCGAAAGTCTGTCTTCATAGACGACACATTTGAGTCTCGATTGATGTCAGGCGCCGGACATCAATGACGACCAAAATAAGGGCAAGAAATGGGGCTTTTGGGGAATTGAAATATCAACCATCTAAACACACACAAAGTATAATTAATTACAGCATCGCAGGAGAAGAGAAATAGAAAGAAAAAAGCGAAAAAACGAATGTTTTTACTTAAACCTTTGTGGATAGTATGCGTCAAATTCATAAAGTATAGGACATATAGTATAAGATGTTCAGACATTCATCGCAAATAGAAATTATAAACTTTTAATATTGTGGCTTATGAAAAGAATGATAAGAATTTTGATGATTGCCATTTGCTGCATGCTAACATGCAATATGGCAGCAAATGCAGGCAATGACAAGCCTATCGCCGTTAATGCACTCCCGATAAAGGCTCAGACCTTACTCAGCAACCATTTCAACAATCAGAAGGTGATACTTGCTACCATTGAGACGGGAGTTATCAGCAAGAGCTATGATGTGGTTTTGCAGAACGGAACCAAGCTGGAATTTGATAAAAAGGGAAATCTCACTGAGATTGACTGCAAGCAGGGAAAAGTGCCAGCCAAGCTGATTCCGCAGGCCATCAGAAACTACCTGAAGGAGAATTATCCAGCGCAAGCGGTAAAGAAGATTGAAATGAACAAGAATGAATACGAAGTGGAATTGGCAAATGGGTTGGATTTAACCTTCAACAAGCATTTTCAGGTAATCGACATCGATTGATAAGACAACTCGACGCCATGGTCTATGTAGGCGTTACGGTTCGCCTGTTCAACTATCGCCCAGGTTGCCGCAGATATGTTTATGGTCTTGCCCGATATATAAGAAGACAGATGTAAGTTTTTTGATGTGGTCGTGTTTAAGCACTCATCACAATTCAGGGATTATAAAATTTGAATTTGTAGCTTATACCCCACCAACCTTCCGATTTCAGCATGAATGAAGATTCGGATAGTTGATGGGGCTTTTTTGAGTCCGAGAAAGAATATCACTTTTTTACCTCTTCCAAACAGTCATTTACTGCCAACTAAAACGAAAGTTAAAACAGATAAATCTTGTTAAACAAATCATTTTTTACTACTTATGTTCATACCTTTGCACCCAAATTTATAATCAAAAAGGGAAATTTTATGTTCTAATAAGGATAATACAAAGGATCATTCCTTCAATTAAAAAGGTTCATTCCTTAATTGAAAGGATCATACATTAATTAACAAGAGAAAAATATGAGAGAAAAAACAGAAAGTTCAGTAGCCTGCAACCATCACAAAGTAGGCTTCTTAGGGCTGCTCGTCACATTAGGCATTGTGTTCGGAGACATCGGAACATCACCCCTCTATGTAATGAAGGCCATCCTCCATACAGGCGAAACCATCAACGAAAGTACTATTCTGGGCGCATTGTCCTGTATCATCTGGACACTCACCCTTCAGACCACCATCAAATACGTATGTGTGGCGCTGCGTGCCGACAACAATGGCGAGGGAGGCATCCTTGCCCTCTACGCCCTGCTGCGCCGACTCAAGAGCAAGTGGATTTACATTCTTGCCATCATTGGCGCAAGCACCCTGCTGGCAGACGGAATCATCACCCCTGCCATCACGGTGACCACGGCCATCGAAGGACTCGAGAGCATCAGTCCCCACCTGCCAGTCATTCCCATCACCCTTGCCATCATCACCATCATCTTCTTCGTGCAGCGTTTTGGTACAGAGAACATAGGCAAATCGTTTGGAGTCTTCATGCTGCTATGGTTCCTGCTGCTGGGTGTGGTGGGAGCATTCAGCATCACGTCTTACCCATTGATACTGAAGGCTTTCAACCCCTATTACGCAGCCATACTGCTGGCAAGATCTCCTGAATGGTTCTTGATTCTGGGTGCCGTATTTCTCTGTACCACCGGTGCAGAGGCTCTTTACTCCGACCTGGGGCATTGCGGCAGAAAGAACATCGCCATCAGTTGGGGATTCGTAAAGACCATGCTCATTCTCAACTATCTGGGTCAGGGAGCATGGGTGCTGAACCATATCCAGACAGCCTCCTCCGTGAATCCGTTCTTTTCCATCATGCCGCAGAGCCTGCTGTTCTTCGCCATCATCATGGCCACAGGTGCTGCAATCGTTGCGAGTCAGGCACTCATCAGCGGAACATTCTCCATTTTGAGCGAAGCCATGAACCTTCACTTCTGGCCACGCATGCGAATTAAGCACCCTACCCATGTTAAGGGGCAACTCTATATCCCGATGATCAACCTCGCTATGTACATCGGCGTGGTGCTCATCATCCTGCTCTTCCGCGACTCCTCACACATGGAAGCAGCCTACGGACTTGCCATTACCATCACCATGCTGATGACCACCCTGCTGCTCGGTTTCTACCTGCACAGCAAGGGCGTGGCACGGGTCTTCACCCTGCTGTTTATGGGCGCATACTGCACCATCGAAGCCATCTTCCTGGCAGCCAATCTGTCAAAATTCCTCGCAGGAGGATGGTGTACGATGCTCATTGGCGGAATCCTCTTCCTGATGATGTATGTATGGGTGAGAGCCATGAAGATACGCTGCCATTATATCAGTACCAAACCGCTGGATGACTATTATCAGATTATCTCCGATATCAAGGCCGACGAAAGCATTCCCAAGTACGCGTCCAACCTTGTATATGTAAATCATGCCGGCAAGGAAGGTGCTGTAGATGACAAACTGCTCTATTCCATCATCAACAAGCAACCTAAACGAGCCGATCATTATTGGCTTATCAATATGGATTTTGTTGATACACCAGACACACTGGAATACCGCTGCGAAACCCTGGTACCCGATACTCTTTACAGCATAACGATGCACATAGGTTTCCGCATAGAGCCTCGGGTAAGCCTCTATCTGAGACAAGTGGTGGAAGACCTTGTGGATGACAAAAAGGTGGATCTGACCAGTTCATACACCTCACTTCGCAAAAATGGTATTTTTGGCGACTTCCGCTTCATCATTATCCACCGCGTATATTATCCGGAAAGTTCCGACAATCGTCAACAGAATTTACTGATGAGTATCTACGCTCTTATCTGCAAGATAGGCATTGATGAACCAAAAGCATTGGGACTTGACACTTCTATGGTGACAGTGGAACGTGTACCGCTCATCATCAACCAACGCAACAAGAGTATCAGGCGCATTAAGCCAATAGTGGAAGAAAAGGAGGAACATTCCAATTAAATAATATTAGCAGAGGAGAATAGATATCCTCTGATTAGCAGAAATAAATAAACCGGCTGACTTTATGTAACAAACATAAAATCAGCCGGCTATGTATTTTAAAACTCACATGTATCAGGGTCAGAACCTATTCTATCAGCCTTCACAGTATTGCGATTTCAAGCATTTAGTCGATCATTATAGGCTGACCTGTGGAAATCTCAATTAGTTACTATACGCACTCTCACCATGCTCGTAGATGTCGAGACCTTCCTCCTCTACTCGCTTGTCAACACGTACACCTACAGACTTATCAACCACCTTGAAGATAATGTAAGTAACTATGATACTATAAATGATGCTTACCACGGTGGCTACAACCTGAATCCAAAGCTGGTGCCAATCACCATAAAGGGCTCCCTGAACACCATCAGTACCAGTCACACAATGAGTGGCGAATACACCAGTAAGTATAGAACCTAAAATACCACCCATACCATGAACACCAAAAGCATCAAGCGCATCATCATACTTGAACTTCTCTTTTACTACTGCTACCATGAAGAAGCAGCCTACGGTAGAAATGATACCAATGCAGAATGCTCCTAAAATATCTGTACTACCAGCGGCTGGAGTGATAGCCACCAAACCGGCTACGGCACCGGTACAAGCTCCAACAGTGGTTGGTTTCTTGTTGACAAACCAGTCGATGATCATCCAGGTAGTGGCTGCGGCTGCGGTGGCGATATGGGTTACGAGGGCAGCCAAACCATCGGCAGCCAGACCGCTACCTGCGTTGAATCCGAACCATCCCAACCAGAGGAATGACATACCCATGAACACGAAGGTGATGTTGTGAGGAGTGATAGGATGACCAGCACGGTAATCATCACGCTTGCCCACACAGAGTGCCATGACCAGGGCTGCTACACCAGCATTGATATGAACCACAGTACCACCAGCAAAGTCGATGGCTCCCATCTCCTGCAGGAAACCGCCTCCCCACACCCAGTGGGCCATTGGAAGATAGGCGATAATGACCCAGAGAATGGTAAAAAGTACATATCCGCTGAATTTGACACGCTCGGCAAAAGCACCAAGGATAAGGGCAGGAGTAATCAGGGCGAACATGCACTGGAACATAGCGAATGTAAGTTCTGGAATACCTGTAGGCATGATAGAATCCAGACCGATGCCATGAAGGAAACATTTATCAAAACCTCCGATGATGCAAGCCAAAGGATTGCCGGAATCTGCATATTCTGTAGAGAAAGCCCAGGAATATCCGAATGCTACCCATATCAAACTGACTACTGCCACGATAAATACCGTCTGCATCAAAATACTCAATATATTCTTCTGGCGCACCAGACCGCCATAAAAAAGTGCAATACCTGGGATTGACATCAAAAGCACCAAGATGGTAGCCATAATCATCCACGCTGTGTTACCTGTATCGAGTGTTGTCAATAATAAACTGCTCATAAATATCTTAAAGTTAAATTAGAATACAATATTATACAAAAACGTCTTTTTATTTTTCTTTCTCAGCATTATATAATGCAATGTCGCCTCGTTCACCGGTTCTGATTCTGATGGTATCCATTACTGGAATCACGAAGATACGACCATCTCCGATTTCTCCCGTCTGTGCTGCACCCTGTATGGCAGCGATAGTAGGTTCTACATTCTTATCACGAACCACAATATTCAGAAGCACTCGTTCGATGCTGCTGGTATCGTACATCACACCACGATAAATACGAGCCTGGCGCATCTTTCCTTCACCTCTTACATTGTAATAAGAGAACCACTCGATGTCTGCTGCTAAAAGTGCTTTCTTGACATCCTCGAATCTGGACTTGCGGATAATTGCCTCAATCTTCTTCATAATCCTTTAATAATTAATAATGTGTTAATACTTCTATTGATTGTCTCTTTTTGAAAACGGACTTTCATTGGTTGTTATTCAAATCAAGTCATCCTTTATCGTTATGTTCGTTTTCGGCTGCAAAATTAATACATTTTGCTACAAAAACAAAACATAAACAAACATATTGTTTTATTTTTATTGCTTATGTTTTAGTTTGTTCTTTGTTTATAGTTATATCCTTACAATCTGAAATATAAATATGATTTTAACCGAGCAATTAGTAAGTTTTATAAAAATATTTAGAGTTAAATGTTTCTTTAAAGTGCATTTATTCTATCAAATTGCCTTAATTCTAAATAAAAAAATAACAAAACGCTTAAATTTATGTTCATAGGAATAAAATCATGAAATATTTACTAAATGATGATGGATTCATAAACTTACAAACACCAATTTTCAATATTATACTTATATTTATGCGCAAAATTAATCATTTATATAGTTATATCCTAAAGATTGGTTGATTTTTGAATATTTTTCAGAATATAATTTGTACCTTTGCATTCAGAAACATCGATACGTTCATTTTATCAGAAAACAGAAAGCAAAGTCGATGTACTGCATAATTTATAATAAAGACACAAGAAAAGAAATATGATTACAGTTGATGGACTGACCGTCGAGTTTGGCGGCACCACCTTATTCAAGGACATTTCCTTCCAGATCAATGAGAAGGATCGTATAGCCCTGATGGGTAAAAATGGCGCAGGCAAGAGTACCTTGCTTAAAATCATTGCCGGTGTGAGAACGGCTACAAGAGGTACTGTTTCCGCTCCGAAAGATTGCGTCATAGCCTATCTTCCGCAGCATCTGATGACCGAAGACGGTCGAACCGTGTTCGATGAAACCTGTCAGGCGTTCGCTCATCTGCACGAGATGCAGGCGGAAATCGACCGTATCAACAATGAACTTGCCATCCGCACAGACTATGATAGCGATGACTACATGCAGCTCATCGAAAAGGTTTCTTCGCTCTCAGAAAAATTCTATGCTATCGACATGACTCATTTCGAAGAAGATGTTGAGAAAACTCTTCTCGGTCTGGGTTTTGAACGTTCTGATTTCAACCGCCCTACCAGCGAATTCTCTGGTGGTTGGCGAATGCGTATCGAATTGGCAAAACTACTGCTGAAATCTCCTGATGTCTTGCTGCTGGATGAGCCTACCAATCATCTCGACATCGAATCTATCGGTTGGCTTGAGGATTTCATCATCAACAGTTCTAAAGCCGTGGTTGTCATCAGCCACGACCGCAAGTTTGTAGATGACATTACTACCCGCACCATAGAAGTTACTATGGGGCGCATCTACGACTACAAGGCTACTTACAGCCAGTATCTGGAACTGCGCAAGGAACGTCGCGAACAGCAGATGAAGAAATATGAGGAACAGCAGAAGATGATAGCCGAAACCAAGGATTTCATTGAGCGCTTCAAAGGTACTTATTCCAAAACTTTCCAGGTGCAGAGCCGCGTAAAGATGCTGGAGAAACTTGAACTTATTGAGGTGGATGAAGAAGACACCAGTCGCCTTCGCCTCAAGTTCCCGCCAAGTCCTCGCAGCGGTGCCTATCCTGTGCAGATGAGCGATGTATCAATGTCTTTTGATGATAAGAAGATATTCAGTGGCGTGAATCTTACTGTAGAGCGTGGCGACAAGATTGCTTTCGTAGGTCGTAATGGCGAGGGTAAATCCACGCTCGTGAAATGTATCATGGGACAGTTGCAGAATGAGGGAAAACTCGAATTGGGGCATAATGTACAGATAGGTTATTTCGCCCAGAATCAAGCCTCTCTGCTTGATGGTGAACTCACCGTATTCCAGACTATCGACGATGTGGCGAAAGGAGAAATCCGCAACAAGATACGCGATTTGCTCGGAGCTTTCATGTTTGGTGGTGAAGACTCTACCAAGAAGGTGAAAGTCCTCTCCGGCGGTGAGCGTACTCGCCTTGCCATTCTCAAACTTCTCTTGGAGCCGGTAAACCTGCTGATTCTGGATGAGCCTACCAATCACCTCGACCTCAAGACCAAGGACGTGCTCAAGCAAGCTCTTCTGGATTTCGACGGAACCCTCATTGTAGTGAGTCACGACCGCGATTTCCTCGATGGACTGGTGAGTAAGGTCTATGAATTCGGTCATGGTCGCGTCCGCGAACATTTGTGCGGCATCTACGAGTTCCTCGAAACCAAGAAAATGGAAAATCTGCAGGAACTGGAAAAGAAATCATAACATCATCATGGCCTTCATGAAAAGTCAGAGCAAACGCCATAGTAGATTACTTTAAAAAACAACAAGTAATGTCGATTGAAAATATAGCCAAACGTTCCGGTAATCTTCCGGTTTTTCAAATCGCTGATGCAGTAAACCAAACTCTGTCAGAGCACAATTCCATTGTGATTACGGCTGCACCCGGTTCTGGAAAATCAACCATTCTCCCGCTTACCATGCTTCAAGCATTGGGAAGTGAGGGGAAAATAATCATTCTCGAACCCAGGAGAATTGCAGCCAGACAAATCGCTGAGCGCATGGCGTATTTGCTCGGTGAACCGATAGGAAAAACTGTGGGCTATCGTATTCGCTTTGAAACCAAAGTTTCTAAAGATACACGCATTGAAGTCGTGACAGAAGGAATTCTTACCAGAATGCTGATAGAAGATGCTACACTCGACGGGGTGAATCTTGTTATCTTTGATGAATTTCATGAAAGAAGTCTTACGGCTGATCTTGCTTTTGCCCTCACCCATCAAACCCAACAGATTATCAGAGACGACCTGAAAATCGCCATCATGTCGGCTACCATTGATGTGGACTCTATCTGTCATTCCCTTCAGGCTCCCATGATAGAGAGTCAGGGAAAAATGTTTCCAGTGGAAATCGTTTATGCAAAGGAAACTCCGCAACTTCATGAGATTGTGCAGGTTACTGCTGCCACGATCCTGAAAGCCTATAGGGAGCAGAAAGGAGACATGCTTGTATTTCTGCCTGGACAGGGAGAAATTGTAAAATGCGCAGAATTGCTCGAGAAATCTTCAATTGATGCGAAGGTTTATCCTCTTTACGGCAACCTGCCTCAAGAGGCGCAAAAACAGGCCATCGCTCCTTCCCTGGATGGAGAAAGGAAGATAGTGCTCGCAACTCCTATTGCTGAAACTTCCATTACTATCGAGGGTGTGAAAATTGTGATAGATGCGGGTTATTGCCGTCGTTTGAACTATGATGCGAAAACCGGATTGAGTCATCTTGATACGGTAAGAATCAGCAAGGACATGGCTGTACAGAGAGCGGGACGTGCAGGACGAGTGACAGAAGGAACCTGCTATCGACTTTGGACAATGGCGACGGAACATCAGATGGAGGAACAACGTAAACCGGAAATTCTGGAAGCAGACTTGTCATCCATGTTGCTTGAAGTCGCAGCATTCGGCGAAAGAAATGTTGCAGCCTTGCCTTGGCTTACTCCGCCTCCGACTGGTAACTTATTGAGTGCAAAGGATTTATTGGTAATGCTTGGAGCGATTGTTCTGCATAATTCCCAGCCAAAGAATGTTTCTCATAGCAAGGAGGAAGAAGCTTCTTTCAGCCTGACTCCTTTGGGCAAAGTAATGGTCAAACTCCCTTGTCATCCTCGTATTGCTAAAATGATTTCGGGAGCGAAAACGCAGCAGGGAAAGAGTCTGGCATGTGATGTGGCTGCTCTCTTGGAAGAAAAAGATCCGCTTTCTGATCAGGAGGATAAGGACATTACTCTTCGCATTTCCCTTTTGCGGAATGCACGCAGAAAACAGAGTTTGGGCAGATGGGCAAAAATCGCACAGAGTTCGGCAGAACTGCATCGTATGTGCAAGGTTAAAGTGGAGAATCAGGATCCTTCTGCTGAAGTTGTCGGCCGTCTGGTGGCTTTAGCTTATCCGGAACGCATCGCACTCGCCATGGATCATATTGGCAACTATCGTTTGGCGAATGGTAATAGAGTCAGAATAGAAAGCACAGATTCCCTAATTGGTTACCAATGGCTTGCGGTGGCTTCGATGCATTCCAATGGAAATGCAGGAAAGGTTTTCTTAGCAGCACCTGTCTGCGAAAAGGATTTACAGGAACTCGCCACAGAGCATGATCATGTTTCTTGGGACAGTAAACAGGGATGTGTTGTCATGCAAAGGGAAAAAAGAATTGGTAGAATCATTGTTGACAGCAAACCGATTCATGATATTGATAAAAGTCTGATTATCAACATTATATGTGAAGCTATCAGAAAAGATGGACTTAGCATGTTCGACTGGAATGAACAGGTGCAGATGCTGCAGAGGCGTGTGGCTCAAGTGACAGAATGGCATCCTGAACTGGAGATTCCGAATCTGAGTACTCCTTATCTGATGGAACATGCGCAAGACTGGCTTCCGTTCTATCTGGAAGAAGGAAATCATGTGATTTCCACTAATAGTGAACTGAAGAAAATCAATCTGAAAGAAGTTTTGTGGAATAGCATTCCTTATGATCTTCAACAGGAAATCGATCGGCTGGCTCCTACCCATATCCAAGTTCCTTCTGGTAGCAGAATCAAACTCGATTACCGCCAGGGTACTGAAATTCCTGTATTGAGCGTACGCTTGCAGGAGTGCTTTGGAATGAAGGAAACACCTTGCGTGAATGACGGAAAACAGCCTGTACTGATGGAACTTCTGTCGCCTGGTTTCAAGCCGGTGCAATTGACTCAGGATTTAGGCAGTTTCTGGAAGGACACATATTTTGAAGTACGAAAGGAATTGAAGCGCCGCTATCCCAAGCATTTCTGGCCTGAGAATCCATTGGAAAGCGAAGCAGTTAAGGGAGTGAAGAGATAGTTTATCTTTTCACTCTATCTTTTGAACTTCTCATCTTAGTTTTTTACCTTTTTACTTACTCTTACTCTCCTCCTTATTCTTTACCTCATTATTATTCCTTTCATAATGATCGGCGATTCGATTATCGTTTCTTCAATAATATATAAATGACAATCGGGGCTCCAAAGAGCGGAGTTACGGCATTGAGCGGCAACGTACCATTCCAGCAAGGCAATGAACACAGGAGATTACAGATTTGAGCCATCAGACAGCCTGCCATCATCGTAAAAGGAATGAGCAGTCGGTGATTGTCTGTAGATAAAAGCATCCGAGCCAGATGTGGAGTTACCAGTCCGATGAAAGCTATAGGTCCGCAAAAAGCTGTAACAACGGCAGTCAATACACCTGTTATTAATAAAAGTGTCAGTCGGATTTTTGATATTTCAAACCCCAAGCTTGCTGCATACTGTTCGCCTAATAATAGCGCATTGAGGGGTTTGCTCATCATCAAGGCAAAGAAACTTCCTATCAGAACAACACCAGCCAGAAGCGGAACGTTTCCCATCGTAACATTTCCGAAACTACCCAATCCCCAAATCATATAAGACTTTACTCCCTCAGCCGTAGCATAAAAATTAAGAAGAGAGATGGCGCTGCTTGCCAAATACCCTATCATAATACCGATAATGAGAAGTACAACGTGACTTTTGACCATCGTAGAAAGCAGAGAGATCATGCAGATGATAATCATCGCTCCCACAAAAGCGCTGACAAGAATTGCCAAGAAACCATTGGCGGTATAAGAACCTAAAGAAATATTTCCTCCAAGTATGAACATCACGATAGCTACTGCCAAACTTGATCCACTACTGATACCAAATACGTCCGGTCCGGCAAGTGGATTACGGAAGGTTGTTTGAAGCAGTAATCCAGAAACCGACAATGCAGCTCCGGCTAAAAGTGCCGTAAAAGCCTGAGGAAGACGGGATTCCAAAACAATATAACTATATGAAGGATTTGCCACCCCCTCTCCTTTTCCGAGTAGGATGGCTATGATGTCTTGAATCGAAATTGAAACGCTACCTAATGCTAAACTTAACATAAACAGCAATAGAACAGCCATCAATCCTGCGATAGTATATATGAAAACTTTGCCCATAATCGTATTCTTGTTTGAAATTCTATTCTTTAGTTTGAAATGATCATCTCCTTCAGAAAAACATACTACTTTATCAGAAATATATTACCCTATCAGAAATAACTTTTACTTCATCAGAAATAAAAAAAATAGGACCTGTTTCTCAACAAATCCTATTCACATACTTACTAAAACTAAATTAACCACTAAAAAAACTAATATTTTCTTGTATAAACAATCTGTTTTCATTTGCAAAGGTAGTACTTTTATTTGTAACCACCAAATTATTCTCGCCTTTTTTTCTCGGAAATTGCGAAAAAACAAAATTTTAACAGTTGTTGTCTGTTTCCTGTCGTTTTTCTGTCTTATTTCAAGAAAGCAACATTTAGAACTTGTAAGACAAAGTCATCAGCAACTGATGACGATTGTTCTCAACTTTAGTTGCAGGAGCTATACAATCGTTCTCATTGTCATGATTATCATAGTAACTCATGAATGGATAGAAATCTCCCTTCTGGGCACTATACTGATAAGCCACATCGAAAGCCCAACCCTGATAGTTGAAACCTACACCGGCTGTAATGCGATTGGTTGCCTTCCAGTTGGTAAAGTCGCTGGAAGTTGCATAAGCTGTTCCTGGAGAAGCGATGCTCTGATCACGGTAACCTTCTTCCTTAAACATCGGAGATACATAATTATATCCGAGACGGATGGCAAACAATGGCATTGGCTTGTACTCCAAACCCAATTTCACAGTGCTAACTCCACTCAGTGAGAAACGGGTGTTATCGTTCATGTCATCATCACTACTACTGGTCTCATAATAATCGCCATACCAGGAATCATAATATCCACCATCCTTGATGCGATTGTCCATATGGTCATACCAGGCGTATTCATAAGTTGCACCCAATGCAAGATAGTTGCCCACTGTATGTCCGAGGCTGACACCAGCTTTCCATGCAGTATTCAGACGATAATCATAGCTGCAGGTATTGTTATTGAAGCCCTCGTTTTCTCCATCAGCCATGTATAGTTTGGAAGCACCACTCATGGTCAGGTCGTAATATACTGGCGAATTCAAGTAGGCACCGATGCGGAAAGGAGAATCATTCACAGGGCGGAAGATGACACCGGCCTTTACATCAAAACCAGTTCCATCAATCTTGAGGCTCTCATAGTGGTCGGAAATCGCTCTGCCAGGATTATCAGATTCCATGTTTTCAGAGTACATGGAATTGCTCTTATAGTTGACATCGTGCAAACCAATGGTAAGACCAAGCCAAACACGATTGTTGATAGAACCGCTGATGTTGAAATCATACTGTCCTATGTATCCTTTCTGAGTCTGACCATAGAGAAACTCATTGCCATTATAGAAATTCATATTTCCATTTTCATCAAAGCTCATCATCTTTTCATAATTAGCATCAACACCGGTCCATACCATATCTCCGCCTGTCTGACCATGAAAAGCAGCATATTTAATAGCAGTCAACTTGCTTTGAGAAGCCCCATTCAGATTGTTGGCCGCATTCAGAATCTGATTGAAATCAGCACTCTTGTGATAGTTAAATGCCAAATTGATGTAGCTACTTCTGCCGCGTGTAGGCGACCAGACAATACCTACCTGATCAAGGCTTACATGCGATTTACTTCCATCAAAATCAATAGTCGTATTATTGAACTTTGTATAGTTCTCTGCGTCAGTCTGCGCCATTACACCCGCAGAAAGGCTTACCTGATTCTTTCTGAACAAACCGATACCAGCAGGGTTAGAGCCGATGGTAGAAATATCTGCACCGAGGGCTTCCATGGCGCCACCCATACCTACATAACGTGCAGTACCATTCAGACTGTTCTCTGCCAATTTAGTATCCTGGTAAGTTTCCTGAGCCAAGGCTGGGGCTGCCATGAGTCCCAGCGCAGCTAACAAGAAGTATTTAGAATTCTTCATCATGATTTCCAAACTTTTAATAAATTACTCATATTACATTTTTTATCTTCTGCCACCAAAGCTGCCGCCTCCGCCGGAACGTGAGCCTCCTCCAAAGCTACCGCCACCGAAGCTGCCGCCAGAATGACTTCCACCGAAACTACCTCCTCCAAAGTTACCACTTCTGTTGCCAAAGCCACTGAAGTTGGAATTACTATTGTTAGAGCGGTTGGAATTGCCGAAACTATTGTTGTAATCACGGTTGGAACGATTGCCGAAGTTACGATTGCCATACGAGTTATCATCCCTTCTGCCATTATAGCGGCCAGAATTATTACCCGGACCATTCCAACTGCGGTTGCCAGCATAGCCCTTTGGATTTCCGCTGTAGTGAACATGTCCTATCATCGGACCACCCCAGTACCAAGGATTGTAATATCCACCCCATCCATACCAAGGAGAATACCAACCTCCATACCAGCCAGCATATCCGTAATACCAAGGATCGTAGAATGGGTCAAACCATGGGTCGTACCAACCTGCGTAATAACCATAGCGCCAAGGATTTCTCCAGCCCCAGTAGCCACTACGCCAGTAATAAGGTCCTACTCCATAATAATCATAGAACCACGGATTATAATAACCATCCCAACGACTCAAATCACGCGTGTATTCGAAATCCTCATCCTGATTGATGAATTTCTGAGCGAAAGCCTCATCGTCGTAAATAGAGTCTGGTTTGACACCTTTCTCAAGACGGAATGAAATAATGTCATTACCCAAAGAATCTGTAGTGATACCTTGATAATGACTCAATATTCTACCATTACGATTGTATTCGTCAACGGAACGTGGACTGCCCGACCAATAAATAGCATAAAGACTATCACGAACGGCACGTACTCTGGCATAAGCCTTCGCTCTCTGTTCACGGAGTGCAGCTTCTTTCTTGGCCTCCTGTTTCGGATTGAAATAGAGGTCATCGTCCTGAGCCATCGTTGTCAATGGCATCGCTGCTACAAGGACTGCAAGAAGAACAAATTTTTTCATTATATGACTCCTTTTATTTATTCTCTAACCAACTTTCTATACCAATATAATTAATTACATGCAAAAATATTGCTTATTCTCATGCAAAATTAAAGAAAAACCCTAAATAATGATAGGTTTTTCCCTATTTTTTATAATTTTGCAGTAGTTTTTTAGATTTAAATAAGAATTGAAGAATTGATATGAAATATTTAGTAGCAAAATTTAAGATTAAAGCCAGCGAGGATTTGATGCAAGTTTGCAAGGATCTGTTGGCTGACAGTGCAGCTGAAGCCGGATTTGAATCATTTGAGGAAACTGAAGAAGGCATGGAGGCGTATGTGCAGAAAGAATTGTTTGATAAGGAAATACTCGATCAGAATATTAAAGAATTTCCTATTGAAGGAACTGAAATCTCTTACGAGGTAGAAGAAGCTGAAGATAAAGACTGGAATCAGGAATGGGAAGATCAGGGATTTGAACCGATTTGTATCGATGACCAGATTCTCATCTATGACGCCAAACATCCGGATCTCCACCCTACTACATCTCCAGACCATATTGAGATTGGAATCGAAGCTAAACTCGCCTTCGGTACAGGTAACCACGAAACGACACGCATGATTGTTTCTTCGCTCATGAACATGAATCTGTTCAAGAAACGTATTCTTGACTGTGGTTGCGGTACTGGAATCTTAGGCATTGTGGCTTCTAAGTTGGGAGCAAGCGATGTGGTCGGTTATGATATTGATGAATGGAGTGTAGAAAATTCCAAACATAATGCCCAGCTTAACGGCGTGGATAATATGAGCGTATATTTCGGCAATGCATCAGTCATCAATCATATCAGCGGTATGTTTGACGTGGTTCTTGCCAATATCAACAGAAACATTCTCTTGGAAGACATGAATGTTTTCAGAAGTGTAATGAATGATGGCTGTTATCTGATTCTCAGCGGTTTCTACGTGGAAGACATCCCGGTATTGCTGGAGAAAGCAAAGGAATTGGGCTTGTCGGAAATCGAAAGAAAAAGCGATAACAACTGGGCTTGTCTCATTCTCAAAAACTAATCAACTTCTGTATCTTTTAATGACAATTTCAGAGGCTTTTAAGGAAAATTTTGGATGCAGTAAATAAAGGGCTGCATCCAACTATATACTAAATCATAAAATCCTTTCTTTTAGGCAGATTTGCTAAAAGAAAGGATTTATTCTTCTTCATCTTCGTCGTCATATTCATCATCTCCAAAGATACTTTCGCCTTTTGAACCAATACAGAGTTTTCGGAGATCATAATAACTTCCGTTGTAGATGTTGAAATCCACGTAGCCCTTAATGCCTGGTAGTTTACCAGCATCCGTATGCTGCCAGAACTTCCACTTTCCCTTGTACTGCACCTTATCTACATAATAATGCGCTATCCAATAAGGATAGTCATCAAAGACAGGAGCGCTCAGATACTTCTCCTTAAACTTATAATAGGTGTAGATAATCGGCTTGGCATGATACTTATCTTCTACGATATGCAGCCAGGTAAGTACATCACGCTGAAAATCTTCAACAGACTTATCTGCAGGCTTGTGCTCTATATCCAGAACAGGCGGCAGGTCTCCTTCTGTAAGATGTATCTTCTCCAGGAAGAAATATGCCTGATCGCGAGCAGAAGACTTATTACTCCAAAAATGATAAACACCACGGATAAAACCATAATCACGCGCCTGATTAAAATTCTCTCTGAAATTATCATCCAGACGTGAGGAACCTTCTGTTCCCTTGATGATGATAAAGCGAACAGGACAGCCTTCTATCATCGCATTCTTGAGCTGTTCCCAATCAATCGTACCCTGATAATGCGAAATATCTATACCATGAATCTCATAACCTTCAGGATATTCTGCATCACCATACAAAGCACGCCACCGGAAACCAGTAGGACTTACGAAGAAATAATAAAAAGCCCAGATGTAAAGAAAAACAATCAATAATCCTCCTATCCACCATGCCCAACGGGGATATGAACGGAGGAAACGTGGTAAAAAAGAAGACGAACGCCTTCTTGCACGAGTATTACCACGTCGAGTCGTTTTCTTTCTCGGCATGCTATGTTTTTTCTGTGAAGAAGCCGTTCGTCTTGTTGACATATACTATAAAAATATAATACGATATTACTTAGCCTGCTCCAACTGGAGAGTCTTGGTGGTCTGATCGCAAACCTCTGTAGGACCCCAGTACTGGATAGGACCTGGATATACATAAGCTGTCTCCTTAGCCCACTGCTCACGCTTAGAAGCGAAGAACTTGAATGGAGCACCGTCGAGCTCTACGAGAGCCTTACGGATAACAGGCTTGTTAGCACCGTTACGACGCTCGATGTTCATCATCATAGTGATAGGCACACCACCAGCAATCCACTCAGCAGCAGGAGCTGTTGTGTTCTTGATTACTGACATATAACCTGTCTTACCATTAGCGATGAGGCAAGAAGCATTGAAACCGAGTGAGTAGCAGTAGTCTGCATCGTAGTTAGAAGGAGCAGCGCAGCGTCCCTCGTAACCGAAGAAGTGATGCTGAGCAGAGAACTTACCTACATACTTACCCTCCTTCTTCCAAGCAGCCAACTTCTCAGCTACCATGCGAGAGAGCAACTTCTCTGTCTCGATGAGAGAAACCTGTACGTTTCCGTGAGGGTCACGGTCGAGGCAGAGCTGGCGAGCTACGTCAGCTGGCAAAGACTCCAATACAGCGAGGTTGTCCTTAGCGATGGCACCCTTAACGAATGCAATCTGCTCCTCAGCACTTGCAAACTCACGGCTCTCGCCTGTTGCAGGGTCTGTAAGAACCTCATTCAATTCAGCGATCAACTTCTTGATAGCAGGGATAAACTCGATCAAGCCCTCTGGGATGAGAACTGTACCGAAGTTATTGCCATCAGCAGCACGGTTAGCCACAGCAGTAGCGATGTATGTTACAACATCATCCAGTGACATCTCCTTAGCCTCTACCTCCTCAGAAATCAAGCAGATGTTTGGCTGAGTCTGGAGTGCACACTCAAGAGCGATGTGAGAAGCTGAACGACCCATCAACTTGATGAAGTGCCAGTACTTGCGTGCAGAGTTACAGTCGCGCTCGATGTTACCGATGAGCTCAGAGTATGTCTTGCAGGCTGTATCGAAACCGAAAGAAGTCTCAATCTGCTCGTTCTTCAAGTCACCGTCGATAGTCTTAGGACAACCGATTACCTGAACGCCATACTTCTTAGCAGCATAGTACTCAGCAAGTACACAAGCATTGGTGTTAGAGTCGTCACCACCGATGATTACGAGAGCCTTAATACCAAGTTCACGCAGAATCTCGATACCCTTCTCAAACTGGTCTTCCTTCTCCAACTTGGTACGGCCAGAACCGATGATATCGAAACCACCAGTATTGCGGTACTCGTCCATGAGCTCAGAAGTAATCTCCATGTAGTTGTGATCTACAAGACCACCAGGACCAAGAATGAAACCATAAAGCTTGTTAGCTGGGTTGAGAGCCTTTACACCATCGAAAAGACCAGAAATCACGTTGTGACCACCAGGAGCCTGACCACCAGAGAGGATAACACCTACATTGAAAGAAGGGAGTTCCTTAGCCTCACCAGCTTCGAAAGTGATGACTGGCATTCCGTATGTATTAGGGAACAATGCCTTAATTTCATCCTGATTACCTACTGACTGTGTAGCTGCACCCTCTACTGCCTTAACAGGGCCCTGAAGAGCCTTTGGCAACTTTGGCTGATAAGCAGCTCTTGCAATTTGCAATGCACTTTTTTCCATAATTATTCTTTAATATTTAAAAGTTGAAACTACAAAAACTTTGAAAAACACTGCAAAAATAACTTTTTTTTGCGAAATAATGAAAGAAAAAAGCTAAAATTGCGTTAATCAGTATTTTTTTTCGTTACTTATGCTTGGTTTTCGAAGATTTTTGCTATCTTTGAGCATTCATTTCATAATTTTAAATTTAAAAGAATAACATTATGGCTAATAAAAGAGATTTAAAACGCACTATCAATTACATTACCAGCGAACTCTTCGCTGAGTGCGTAGCTGCCTCATTGTATAATGGCAAACCTGAGCAAGAAGACGTGGACGGCATCATTTCTGTCATTGTTATGACCAATACGAATTTCATCAAACGTGTCTCTCATCCGGAACCAGGTATGAAACAGACTGTATATTATAAGAATCTTGTCTCTGATTTCAACAAGCAAGTTTGTGAGATTATTGATCAAATCGCTAATCTCGCTTAGTCCTATACATTATTATATATGTTACAGAATTTTTGTCGCTGGATTTTATATAAGAAATTAGGGTGGAAAAAGGATATCACGGTTGATCTGCCGGAAAAGTATATTATATGCTTAGCTCCGCATACAAGCAACTGGGATTTGTTTCTTGGACAGGCTTTTGCCAAGGCTGAAGGTATGAAGTCTAACTTCTTGATGAAAAAGGAATGGTTCTTCTGGCCTCTCGGTCCTATTTTCCGCAAAATGGGTGGTATTCCGGTCTGGAGAAGTAAGCATACGAGCATGACTGATAATTTGGCTGAAGAGGCTAAAAAGAGAAAGTCTTTCGTGCTTTGCATCACACCTGAAGGAACCCGTTCTCTTAATCCAGAATGGAAAAAAGGTTTCTATTTCATTGCACAGAAGGCTAATATTCCTATCCTGCTCTATGGTGCTGATTATGAAAAGAAGCTCATTCAGTGCACCAAGAAGATGATTCCATCAGGCGATGTAGATAAGGACATGCGAGAAATCAAACTTTATTTCAAGGACTTCAAGGGTAAAAAACCGGAAAAATTCACTATCGGAAACATCGATTGAAGTAAAAAGTAAATATCAATACTTAGAAATAGGTAGTGATAAAGGTAAGTAAACTTAGAAATAAGTTAGCTTATAAATAACTTAGAGGTAAGAAATTGAATAAGAAAAACTATCTTAAATATTGGGCATTCAGTTGCTGGCTATTGATGCCGGTAACTGCAAATGCGCAATATCTTGAAGGCAATACAAGGGCCTGGGGAGACATCGAATATACAGATGATCCCTGGGTCTTTAATGCATCACGTCCTTACTTTATTACCGAAGGATTGCAGAACCGCCATCTTTCTGTATGGGCATCGCATGGCAGATATTATGATAATGATCAGAAACGCTGGAAATGGCAACGTCCAAATCTCTTTGGTACTACCGAGGATTTGTTCACGCAAACCATCGTTATCCCTTATCTGATTCCGATGCTTCAGAATGCCGGTGCCATCGTTTTCACTCCGCGTGAAAGAGATTGGCAAAAAAAGGAAATCATAGTTGATAATGATGATCCTATCAAAGCCAATTACTACAAAGAAACGGTAAATGGAAAGAAATGGAAAACAGGTAAGGAACCTGGATTTGCTGCTAAAAAGGCACTCTACAATGATGGGGAGAATCCTTTTACTGACGGTTCCATCAGAAAGGCTAAAGCCACTAAAAAGAAGAATTTCAGTGAAATCAGCTATCAGCCAAATATTCCTGAAGCGGGTAAATATGCTGTCTATGTAAGTTATCAGACTTTGCCTAAAAGTGTGAAGGATGCAAAATATCTCGTTTTCCACAAAGGACAGGTTACGGAATTTACAGTCAACCAGAGAATGGGAGGCAGCACATGGGTCTATTTGGGTACATTTGATTTCGATAAAGGTTGCAATGAGTTCAATCGTGTTGTCGTGACCAATCAGGCTTCTTCCAAAGGTATCGTGACAAGTGATGCTGTAAGATTTGGAGGAGGTATGGGAAATATTCTTCGTGGCGATTACAACAGTGGGGTTCCTCGTTGTCTGGAAGGGGCAAGATACTACGCACAATGGGCAGGCGCTCCCTACTCTGTTTATGGAGGAAGAAAGGGCAAAAATGATTATGCTGATGATATCAATACCCGTTCGCTCATGACCAACTGGCTGGGTGGTGGTAGTGTCTATATGCCTGCTAAAGACGGCAAGAATGTACCTATTGAATTATCACTTGCCATTCATAGTGATGCGGGATACAATCCAGACGGCAAATCTGTATATGGATCTTTGGCTATTTGCACAACCAACTTCAATGATGAGAAATTGAATACGGGTATTTCCAGATTTACATCCAAGGATTTTGCCCAGGCATTGCTGAAGAACCTCGTTACAGACATGAGATATAAATATGGTGATTTTGGAGAACGCTATCTTTGGGACAGAAATTATTCTGAAACAAGATTGCCAGAAGTGCCTTCTGCCATCATCGAAACTCTCTCTCATCAGAGTTTCCCAGATATGAAACTGGCTCAGAATCCAATGGCTAAATTCACCATCGCTCGTTCACTATACAAGACCATTCTCAGATATGTTTCCTCCAATCATGGCAAGAAATATACGGTTCAACCTTTGCCTCCAAATCACTTTTCTGTAGAAGTGAACAATCAGGGAATAGCTACTCTTTCATGGAGTCCGCAGACTGATAAAACAGAACCGACAGCAACTTCTACCTCTTATGTCTTGTATATAGCAGAAGGAAGAGGTGGCTTCGATAATGGGCAAATTATCAGAACTGCTGCCTGCCAGATCAAACTGGAACCTGGTAAGACGTATAGCTTTAAGGTGACCGCACTAAACAAAGGTGGAGAAAGTTTTCCATCTGAGACATTGGCTGCTCTCTACAATCCGAAAGCTCACCATACCGTATTGATAGTCAACAACTTTCATCGTTTGGCTACACCTCAAGTGATAGACAATGAAGCGGAACAAGGCTTTGATTTTGATCAGGATCCTGGAGTAAGTTATGGCCTGAATGCTGGATGGAATGGTAAGCAGAGAGTTTTCAAACGTTCTAAAATGGGCGTGATGACTACTGATGGACTTGGGTACTGCGGTGACGAAATGGCTGGAAAAATGATTGCAGGTAATGATTTCAATTATCCAGTAGAACATGCCAGAGCAATTGCTACTTCTAATCTGTATAGTATTGCCAGTTGCTCCAGCGAAGCCATCCTTTCGGGTAAGGTAAATATGGGCAAATACTCAATAGTTGATTTGATTAATGGACTCGAAAGATATGATGGCTACACGCCTGAATACTACAAATCTTTTACCCCTACCATGATCAATAAGATTGAGAATTACATGCATCATGGAGGACGTTTATTGGTGAGCGGCTCCTACATCGGAAGCGATATGCAAACGGATGAAGAGAAGAATTTCCTGGCTAATACGCTGAAGGTGCAATATCAGGTTTCAGACAGTCTGAAAGCCACACCGATGGTTAACGGATTAGGAATGAACTTTGATTATTACGACAAATTGAATGACAAGCACTACGCTGCGACACATCCTGATATTCTTGCCCCAATTGATGGGGCTATCTGCACAATGCAATATATAAATGGAGCAAGTGCTGCTGTAGGATATAAAGGCAATGGGTATGGTTCATTCACCATGGGCTTCCCATTCGAGTGTATCAAGAATGAGCAGACACGCGGACAGTTAATGTCTGGTATTCTCAAGTATTTACTTGACAACAAGTAATAATACTGTTTTCTGATATATTCAACAAGTCAATGCATTCAACAAATCTGAATATGATAAAAAAGAAATAATAACCCTTTAAATGTAGAATATTATGTATAAAATTCAAGCAAACCAATCAGGTACTCGCTCTATTGAAGTAAGCGACCTGCATCTTGAAACTATTGATAAGTATCAGCTTCTTCGCAATCTGGTGGACAGTAATGGAATCATTGATGAAGAAGTACTTGAAAAATTGAAATTGAATGTCCGCTCTTTATTGGAAGCAGACAACTGTCAGGACAAGAATCTTTTGGATTTATGCCTTGACGTTATTTATAATAGCAATATGAAAGCCTTAGGCCTTCATAACCTGGTATTGCTATATGTAGATTGGAAAGAGAAGAAGGAAACTGAGGAGGCAACAGAAGCTGAACCAGACGCGGTTAATGACTAACTCCTGAACCTCTTTAAGACAGATTTTAAATGGATTATAAATTAACAGATTTTTTACCAACAACTAAGAAAGAATGTGAACTCAGAGGGTGGGACGAACTGGACGTTATCCTGTTTTCAGGAGATGCCTACGTAGATCATCCATCCTTTGGTCCAGCCATACTTGGAAGAATCCTTGAAGCCAATGGCTACCGTGTGGCCATTGTGCCTCAACCAGACTGGCATGGTGATTTCCGTGATTTTAAAAAGCTTGGACGACCACGTCTGTTCTTTGGCGTTTCTCCAGGAGCCATGGACTCGATGGTAAACCGCTATACTGCCAATCGCCGTATGCGAAGTGAAGATGCATTCAGTCCAGACTCGCGCCATGACATGCGTCCAGACTATCCTTCTATCGTCTATACTCAGATATTGAAGAAACTTTTCCCTGATGTACCTGTGGCTCTTGGCGGTATAGAAGCTTCGTTGCGCCGTATCAGTCACTATGATTATTGGAAAGACGAACTGCGCAAGTGCATTCTCTGTGATTCAGGTGCCGACCTCATTCTCTATGGAATGGGTGAACGTTCTATTGTGGAACTTGCCAACGCTTTTGCTGAAGGAAAAACAATGGACGAGATTCACGAAATGCCACAGGTTGCTTTCTATTGTAAGGAAAAGGATATTCCTGGTGGTTTCAAGGATGATGACATCATCCTGCATAGCCATGAGGAGTGTCTTCACAACAAGAAAGGTCAGGCCGAGAATGTGCGCCATCTGGAGGAAGAAGCCAATAAGATGCATGCACAAAGAATGATTCAGGAAGTGGATGGAAAATATGTTGTGGTCAACCCTCCTTTCCCTCTGATGACAACAGAGGAATTGGATGCAGCTTTCGATTTGCCATATACCCGTCTGCCTCATCCGAAATATAAAGGGAAAACGATTCCTGCGTATGAGATGATCAAGTTCTCTGTCAACCTGCACCGTGGCTGTTTTGGCGGTTGTTCTTTCTGTACCATCTCTGCTCACCAGGGCAAATTTGTGGTATGCAGAAGCAAGGAAAGTATTCTGAAGGAGGTGAAGAAAATCATCGCAATGCCTGATTTTAAAGGATACTTGAGCGATTTAGGCGGTCCATCAGCTAATATGTATGGAATGCATGGAAAGAATCAGAAGGCCTGTGAGGTGTGCAAACGTCCATCATGCGTAAATCCGCAGATTTGTCCAAACCTCAATACCGATCATAGCAAACTCCTCGAGATCTATCATGCAGTTGATGCCCTACCTGGTATCAAGAAAAGTTTTATAGGTAGTGGTGTCCGCTATGATTTGCTATTGCATAAAAGCAAGGATGAGAAGGTGAATCAGGCTGCAAGGGAATATACCCGCGAGCTGATTACCAAGCATGTGAGCGGACGACTGAAAGTGGCACCAGAGCATACAAGTCCGGAAGTTCTCAAGTTCATGCGTAAGCCATCGTTCGACTTATTCTATGAATTCAAACGCATCTTCGATAAGATCAACAAGGAAGAGGGACTCAACCAGCAAATCATTCCTTATTTCATCAGTTCACATCCGGGCTGTCATGAAGAGGATATGGCAGAATTGGCTGTGATAACCAAGGGACTGGATTTCCATCTTGAACAAGTACAGGACTTCACTCCTACTCCGATGACCATCTCTACGGAAACCTGGTACACAGGATATGATCCATACACTTTGGAACCCGTTTTCAGTGCCAAGACTCAGAAGGAAAAACTCGCTCAGAGAATGTTCTTCTTCTGGTATAAACCGGAAGAAAGAAGGGCTATTGAATCTGAATTACGTAGAATTGGCAGAAGCGACCTGATTGCGAAACTATATGATAAGCGTGATATGAGAGGCGGACACACTTCTGCAAGATTCGATGAGAAAGCTGTAGGCTCTACTTATGACAACCCTGGCGTTGGTCGTGGTGCAAGAGGAAAGAACAGACAGGGAAATTCTTCTTATGGCTCCTATTCCGGAAGGAATGGTAGAAATCAATCATACCAACCTAAGGGATATGGCAATGTAGGATGCTATGATGAGGATAAATATCTCAATAATGGCAAACCTCTGAATGCCCGTAACCGTCATGAGGGTTCACAAAGACCACTATCTCCTCGCGAACTTGCCAAGTCTGTAAAAGAGCAGTTGAAAGCCGATAAAGGTTCTGGATTCTTCAAGGATAAAAAGAAAAAGAGTTTCAACCCTAATTTTGATGAAGGAAATCATAGACGCGGTGACGTGAGTCAAAATCGCGGAAACGGCAATAAAAATCATGAAAAAGGTAGAAATTCGGGATCTTTCACAGGAGATAATAGAAATAAAGGCAATTCCGGAAGAAGAGGTAAAAGATAATCATCATTACTATATTTAGGGCAAGTTCTCAATAGAAGTGCAAAAATATAGCAGTGATGTTAAAATAAAAAATGAACAGTCATTGAATTGAAAGAAACGTTTTCAAGACAAATGACTGCTCATTTTGCGCATTTCACCCAAGAGAGAGAACCAACTTGTTTTCTTATAGTGCTCGGGGGCAGCACCAATGTGCCCTGACTATAGCACTTTGGTGCCCTCCAAAAAGCATTTTTATAGGAATGAGAGATACGAGTGCTATCTCCGAAAGATGCGAGTGCTAAATGACTTGTTTCTATTCCCCAATAACCTAACTTTTTAGGAAAGTCAAAAACAAACATTTAAAACTTATCCACAGACTATAGGTACAATAATAATTTTAAATATATTCTCAAAATCATTTAGCTCCATCAACAACTCTGCAAACTCTGATTCCTATCTGGCTCGGATGTTTCATCATATAAGTACGCAGAAGCATTGGTTCATCAATTACCTTCTTGTGAATACTGCTTGCATTAAGCATATGGAGTCCATCTTGATGCCAAGATGCTATTCCTATATGCGTCGTATCAAGTCCCTTTTTATTGGTTATCATGACAAGGATGTCGCCATTATGAATGGTATTTCTGAATAAACGACTATCCACAATCTGCTCTTTTGGAATATACCGATAACTTTTACCACTAATCTGCTCTTCCAATGCTTTAATACCTTGAAGTCGCTTTGTATTATTTTTTAGCATCTTATAGCTCTGCTGATGAGTAGTCATCCAATTCACAGAAACATGCTGAACTTTGGTGAAAGGAGGATTGTTCTGAATATCAGTAACAATGCCTTCCTCTGCATTATCACTAATCCAAACAGTAAAATAATGCTGTCTCTTTTCATAGGCAATTTCTCCATTGATATAACGGACATGCTGAAGCTGTCGGCAAAAATCTGAGAAATCCCTTTTTCCATTCCCGGACATGCAACGAGTCAAAGCTGTCACAATTTCAACAAAAGTCGTACAGTCGAGTTCTGAAGTATTAATAACCAGTTTTTCTTCCTCCGCCCTATCCAAAGTTCCTCCTACATACGGAACACCTATGAATTTCTTTCCAAACCAAAGCATCCAACTTTTCGGTTTTGCTTTGAGTTGGGAAGCCTCTCGAAGTAAGGAGTTGATACGGGAAATATCTGACTGACTATATGTAGCATCAACCTGATAATGTGCTGTATCGTCAGTACGATGACTAACAACTTTGCCAGATGAAGTCTTTAATGGAGAAAGATGAGCATCCTGATAACTATCAATATTCTCCTTCTTAACTCCATTAGAAACCGACTTAGGATGCGGTTCGAACGTACAACTTCTCGTTTGTCCTACAGCCAATAATGTAGCCAGATTTAAAATCTGACTGGCTAAAATAAACTTAAAATACATCATATCAATTATGTTTTTACTTGGTGGAATCGTTAATGGTGTCGCTTACGACCAAAGTTCACACCTACATAGATATTCAGCGAGCCAAAAGAACTGTTTGTTGAAAACTGTTCTTTTTTATAATTATAAGTATGGATTACTGCGCTGGCTCCAGCATACCACTTCGTATTATTCCATACAATTCCAAACCGACCAATACCATCAAGATTGAAATTATTGAAACTGAAATCATGAATATCCAATCTGCTATGTTCTGTATCTGATTTCGATTTGTTGTAAGCAAGACCTAACGAAAGCGAAGCATTAAAGAGGAAGTTCTTTGCAAATACCCAATTATAAGCATATCCGCAAGAAACCGAGATGTCTGAATATTTCACCTTCGAGAAGGTTAAAGTACTATCTATTCTTGATTTTCCATCTTCCTTTTTTCCTAATTTCTCATCTACAAGAGAACTCAACTTATCCCAGTCAACATCAAGCGTATGCCGCATATAACCAACCCCTAAGAGCACAGAACCAGCACTTTTTCTTTGACAGGTACTTTGCGAGTAAGCTGCTGGGTATGAGAATTTTCTATGATTGAAGATATAGTAAAGATTGAACCCTTTAATACTGGACTTAAAACCATCAAAAGGAACTTTGTGCATCGGTGATGTATCAAGTTCGCTGCTCAGATTCATGCGTTGTACATGGTAATCATTACCCGTTTGTCTCCAAAATAAATCGATGCCCAACATACTGCTATATAAGCTCAAGTCAAACTCTTTCTTATTGGTATGTTGTGAACTCGCATTGATATGTTTGAGGTCAACGGTGTAACCAAGGAACACCCAGCGCCAACCCAGATAAGGCCCCAGTCGGAAGGTTGGATCGGGTGCAAAAGATATGCGCTGGCCTTCCTTGCTGGAAAGCGTATATTCCTCATAAGTATTCGTATTCTGAAGCATTACTGTATAATTATAATGCTGCGGTTCTATATAGGAACTGTCCGTAACATTAAATTCACGGAAAAACTTCGTAAAAACATCCCCCACACGATGGAAAAAAGTCTTTTTATGTTTTTCCCTAATGAGACTATCAGGTGAATTGGATTGAAACATCGATCTATTGAAGAGAACGTTGAAACCGATAGAATCACGCTCCCCTATTTCCGTTGCATGAATAGATGCAACGGAAAACAGCAAAAATAATCCTATATAATATCTCTTCATCTCAATCACGATGTTTATTACTTTACAGAATACGAGTAAAAACTTATTTAAAATTCTATCAGAAATCTGATTAAATCAGAAACCAGAGTAGCCGAATGAATATTCATCAGCCCTATGAGCCTCTAGTTTTTCCAAAGAATACGGTCAAGTACCCAATTGGTAGGAGTAGCAGAAATAGCAGTACATTCACAAATACCTATTCCTTGTAAATCTTCTATCACCTTCTGGATGATTGGTAATTGAACGTATGGTGGATTTGGAACAACGATATCTTTCTTTCCTTCGGAATTAATTAATCGGATAGGTTCGTAATTGAAAACCGAGAAAGACAGTGATCCCTTGTCACCAATGATTTCGATACAATCTTCCTTAGCACTTTCATGTCCAACAAAACACCAGCTTCCACTGCCAGGAATGCCACTTTCAAAGAAGAAACATGCAGAAATCGTATCTTCAGCTTCATACAAGTGAGCACGATTTGCTGGATATCCATGAGCACGTGTTATCACACCAAACAAATCTTGCAAAAGATCAATCTGGTGAGGAGCTAAATCATAAAAGTAGCCACCGCCAGAAATATCCGGTTGCAATCTCCAAGGCATTTCCTTTCCACTATGATAGTCTAAATCGCGTGGCGGAACAGAAAATCTTACCTGCACATTGATAACATCTCCGATTCCTCCACTTTGAATAATTTCCTTAACCTTCTGGAAATAAGGAAGATAACGACGATAATAAGCAACAAAACATGGCACACCTGTCTGTTCGCTAATACGATTGATACGAATACAGTCGTTATAGCTTGCAGCCAGAGGCTTCTCAACATAAACAGGTTTACCAGCCTTCATCGCCATAATAGCAAAAGTGGCATGAGAAGAAGGTGGCGTGGCGATATAGACCGCATTTACATCAGGGTCATCAATAAGTTCTTGAGCATCAGTGTACCATTTTCTGATATGATGGCGCTCAGCATAACTGCGCGCTTTCTTTTCACTTCTGCTCATAACCGCAACAACTTGTGAGCCAGGAACTTCATTGAATGCTGGTCCTGACTTTTTCTCGGTTACCTCACCGCAGCCGATAAATCCCCACTTAATTTCTTTCATTGATTCTGATATTAATATTTGAAGTGTTCAGAAACTTACTCACTCAAAGACTTGTTGATTTCATCGATATAATCAAGCACTTCATCCCTTCCCATTTTCTTTTCACTACTGGTTATAAAATAAGGAGGGAGTTCTTCCCAGCGATCCTCCAATGCTTGCATCCACTTCTGGGCATTCATTCTTGCCTTTACAGGACCTAACTTGTCTGCCTTGGTAAACACAATGCAGAAAGGAATGTTACTTTCGCCCAACCAATCTACAAATTCACGATCTATCTTCTGCTGCTCATGGCGAACATCAATCAATACGAATACATTTGCCAACTGAGGGCGCTGAAGAATATAACCAGCAATCATCTGTTCCAGTTGCTTCTGAACAGTCTTGGAGCGCTTGGCAAATCCATAACCAGGAAGGTCAACCAAATACCATTCGTTATTGATGATAAAGTGGTTGATTAACAGAGTTTTACCTGGTGTGGCTGAAGTTTTTGCTAAACCTTTATGATTGCAAAGCATATTGATAAGACTTGACTTACCTACATTACTTCTGCCAATAAAAGCATACTCCAATTTATTATCTTTAGGACACATACTCACTCGAGGAGCAGATATCGTAAATTCTGATTTTTTAATCTCCATTGTTACTGATATTATGTTACGATTATTATTTTATACGTTATACTTTCCCCCCATCCAGTTTCTTTATTAGAATACCGGATATCGGTTATTAAAGCAATTCTGAAAGTTCAAGCCATCTCATTTCCTTTTCGTCAAGTTCATCCTTGATTTGTGGCAATCTCTTGCTTTTTTCTGTCAGTTCCTCCACGCTCAGTTTTCCGCTACAGAGTTCTTCCTCCAATAGCTTCTGTTCTTTCTCTAAAGCTTCGATTTCCTTTGAAAGTTGCTCGTACTCACGTTTCTCCTTGAAAGACATTTTCCGTTTGTTTTCAAAATTTACATCACGCTTGGCTGTACCACTGGCATTATCACTATTCTTTGAATCACCTGTCTTTGACGCCAATTTTGCCTTGGAGGATTCTTCTTCGCTCTCTTTGGTTTGCAACCTGCTCCAATCACGATACTGAGTATAGTTGCCAGGGAAGTCCTGAATATCACCCTCTCCCTTGAATACTAGCAGATGGTCAACAACCTTATCCATGAAATACCTGTCGTGACTGACTACTATGACACAACCAGGGAAATCCTGAAGATATTCCTCTAGAACCTGCAACGTCTGAATATCCAGGTCATTAGTAGGCTCATCCAGAATGAGGAAATTCGGATTACGCATCAATACGGTACACAGATAAAGCTTTCTCTTTTCTCCTCCACTCAACTTATACACATAATTATGTTGTTCCTCCGGTGTAAAGAGGAAGAATTGAAGAAACTGAGAAGCAGTCATGTGTTTACCGCCACCGAGATCGATATAATCGGCAATTTCCGTAATTACATCTATAACCTTCTGGTCCTCACGGAATTTCAGACCTTCCTGCGAAAAATAACCAAAGTGTACAGTCTCACCGATATCAAATTTACCCTCATCAGGATTCACTTCACCCAAGAGCATCTTGATAAACGTCGATTTACCGGTACCATTATTACCCACAATACCCATTTTTTCAAAACGGGCAAAGTTATAATAAAAATGGTCGAGTATCACCTTTTTATGACCGTGATCTTCAAAAGCCTTGCTAACATACTGGCATTCAAAAATCTTGCTGCCAATATAAACTGTCGAAGCCTTCAGTCTGACCTGCCTGTCCTCAATGCGCTGTTTGGCAACTTTTTCAAGTTCATAGAATGCCTCTTCACGATAGCGTGCTTTATGGCCACGAGCTTGTGGTTGTCTGCGCATCCAGTCAAGTTCTCTTCTATACAGATTTTTAGAATGTTGTATCTCAGCACGAAGATTGTCCATTCTTTCCTGACGTTTCTCCAGATAATATGCATAGTTACCTCGATAGGTATAAATAGTCTGATCGTCCAATTCAAGGATAACATTACAAACCTTATCAAGGAAGAAACGATCATGAGTAACCATGAAAATAGTCTTGTTTCCACGATTCAGATAACCCTCCAGCCATTCTATCATTTCCAGATCCAAATGATTAGTAGGCTCATCCAGCATCAGAAAATCAGGTTCTTCTATGAGTACATTAGCAAGTGCCACACGTTTTTGCTGACCACCACTGAGCTGACCCATAGGTTGCTCAAGATTGGTGATATGCAGTTGTGTAAGTATCTGTTTAGCTTTCAGTACCTTTTCCGGATCTCCATTATGATTGAAGCAAGCATCCAATACAGTCTCCTCTGGATCAAAGTCTGGTGATTGCTCCAAATAACCGATTTTCAAGTCTCTACGATATATAATATCACCGTTTTCATACCCCTCTTTATTCATCAGTACAGACATAAGAGTAGATTTGCCCGTACCATTACGTGCAACAAGTCCCACCTTCTGTCCTTCTGCGATGGAAAAAGAGATTTTATCGAAAAGAACCTGTGCTCCAAAGCGCTTTGTAAGGTTCTGTACATCTAAATATGGTGTCTGATTTGCCATTTTTATTGAAATTTTGTGCAAAGATACAAAAAAAATTTGGCAGAAACGATTTTTTTAATTATCTTTGCACTCGGAATTTGTACGATAGGTGTTTCTCCTCTTGAAACACCTTTTTATACTATCAAGAATCATATACAATATAACTATTATAAATAATGTATAGCAAAGACGAATTAACTTCTAGGAATGTCGCAACATTGAAGGACATTGCTAAGCAAATTGGCGCAAAGATTAAATCAAGCGACAACAAGGAGACTATCATCTATGCCATCCTTGACGCTCAGGCAGAAACAGCGCCTCAACCAGTAAAAAGAAAGAGAGCTCGCATTGCCAAAACAGAAGATAAGGTTTACACTGTCAAGGGAAAAGACGGTGAAAACTTTGACGTGATGAAAAATCAAGCTACAGGTCCTTCTGCACACGAGGAACCTAAATTATTTAATGAGTCTGATAAAACTCAAGAAGGAACACAGTCGGTTTCTGAACCAGCAAACTCAAATACTGAACCACAAGAAAACAAAAATACAGAAGTTAGTGATCAATCAACAAATTCCCCAGAGGAACCTGTTATTGACTTTCCAAAGCATCGTGGTAGAAAAAGCAAGGCAGAATTGGAAGCTATTGCTATAGCTAAAGCAGCTGCGCTTAAAAAACAACATGAAGCTAAGTTGGCTACCCATGATACCATTAACACCGAAATGAACTCTTCTGAAAACGAGAATGCCCAGAAAGAACTGCCTGCTAATGCATTATCTGCAGAAAATAAGGTTTCAGAAAGTAATGCTGGCATGGACAATACTGAAGAAAGTAAGAATGAAGGAAATACAGTTGCAGAGAATGATTCTACTACTACTTCCGATTCTTCTTTAAGTGGTACTGATAACTTAATTCCTGAGCAAGTTTTCGATCATTCAAAAGAAACAAATGGTCAGAATAATGAATTGTTTGCACAGTTGCAGGCTAAGATGAATGCTCAAAATGAGGAAGAAGTATACCAGCAGAATGCAACAGTTCAGACACCAAATAATGGCTATGTACAAGTCTGGGAAAACGATCCAGGTGATGGGACAGATTTCATCCCTGTAGTTGATTTACCTATTGAAGATCAGTCTGCTCTGCCATCTTTCGACATATTTGACAGGCCGATGAATTCTGCGGCAGCAAACCAACAAAACCAAGCTGTTCTGTCGGATGCACAGGAAGAACAGGAACAAGAACCATTATATGATTTCAGTGACATCATTACATCCAATGGTGTTCTCGAAGTAATGCCTGACGGTTACGGATTCCTTCGCAGTAGTGACTATAATTATTTATCTTCTCCTGACGATGTATATGTTGCTTCCAACTTTATCAAGCGATATGGTCTCAAAACTGGCGATGTTGTTCTCTGTAAGGTACGCCCACCTCATGAAGGTGAGAAGTATTTCCCATTAACTTCTGTTGTCAAGATTAATGGTCGTGAGCCATCAGAAATTAGAGACAGAGTTCCATTCGAGCATCTTACTCCACTCTTCCCTAACGAGAAATTCTCTCTCTGTGGAAATCGCTCGACCACCAATCTCAGCACAAGAATTGTAGATTTGTTCTCGCCAATCGGTAAGGGTCAGCGTGCTTTGATTGTAGCTCAGCCTAAAACGGGTAAGACTATTTTGATGAAGGATATTGCAAATGCGATTGCTGCCAACCATCCGGAGGCTTATCTGATGATGCTTCTCATCGACGAACGTCCAGAGGAGGTTACTGATATGGCTCGTACTGTAAATGCAGAAGTAATTGCATCTACATTTGATGAACCAGCAGAGCGCCACGTGAAAATTGCAGGTATCGTCTTGGAAAAAGCAAAGAGAATGGTAGAATGCGGCCACGACGTTGTCATCTTCCTTGATTCTATTACACGATTAGCTCGTGCTTACAATACTGTTGCACCAGCTTCTGGTAAGGTTCTTACTGGCGGTGTGGATGCCAATGCTCTACAGAAACCAAAGCGTTTCTTTGGTGCTGCCAGAAATATTGAAGGAGGTGGATCGCTGACGATTATTGCTACAGCTCTGATTGATACAGGTAGCAAGATGGATGAAGTTATCTTTGAGGAATTCAAGGGTACGGGTAATATGGAGTTGCAGTTGGATCGTTCTCTCAGCAACAAACGTATCTTCCCTGCTGTCAATCTGGTTGCTTCATCTACACGTCGTGATGATCTCTTGCAGGATAAGATTACCCTCGACCGTATGTGGATTCTGCGCAAGTACATTTCAGACATGAACCCAATTGAGGCTATGAATACCATCCACAATAGCATGCAGCATACAAGAAATAATGATGAGTTCTTACTCTCTATGAACTCATAAGAATGAAAATAAAGTTATCCTATTTTATAATTTAGGAGAATATAAATACCTCAGTTCGGGATAAAGGAAAAGGGTTAGAAATTTGGTAGTCTCAAATATTT